>ENA-ORPK01000145-ORPK01000145.1-human-gut-metagenome-genome-assembly--contig:-NODE-145-length-69027-cov-5.396378_pt1 | contig 69027 bp, 59 predicted proteins | sample MGYA00242139_ERZ509068 | MGnify/ENA primary metagenome ERZ509068 (study PRJEB26280, sample SAMEA2338687) | human gut metagenome | biome: human gut; feature: human-associated habitat; material: faeces...
AGAGCAACGGTCAGAGAACATTGTCCGACGCAAGATATGTCTTGAATTGTCAAAATTCGTTTTGTTTGCATAATCCACCAAAATTACGTTTATTTTGTTCTTTATATCGAACAAATATAATATCGTTTACGTCAATCGGATTGTCAAATCAAATGTCATCGTTTTTTGCGACTTTACAAACATTTTACACTTGCTTTACCGAAAATGGACTGCAACGCGATTTCAAAAAAGATATACTTTGCTCGCAAACTTAAAAAAGGAGCAACTTATGAAAAAATCAATCATTATCACAATAGCAATCGCACTCGTTCTGGTCACGGCGGTATCTCTTGTTGCGTGCAACGCAGCTTTTAATCCCGACAAAGCCATAACCGTCATCGCAAGAGAACAGAGCAGCGGCACCAGAGAAGCATTTGACAAAGTGGTCACGGACGGTACGCATTATCTCAACGAAAAAGACGAAAACGGCAAAACAGTGTATCGCACGACAGCAAAAGCAAACGTGCAAAGCAAAACCGGCACAGTGCTGTCGGCAGTGCAATCGGACAAGCAATCAATCGGTTATATTTCACTCGGTTCGGTCAACGATTCCGTTAAGGTCGTCAAGGTTGCGGGCGTTGCGCCAAGCAAACAAACCGTACTTGACGGAACATACAAAATTCAACGTCCGTTCGTGTTTATGACAAACAGCAAAACCGAACTTTCCGCAAGAGTCGCCGACTTTATGAAATATGTCAAGAGCAACGCCCTTGAAGCCATTTGCGACAGCGAAGACGTGGGAACAATCTTCCTTTCGGACGGTGCAAAAAGAGCAAATGCAGGCAAGGACGCAATCGAAGTCGGAACTTATAAAAAACAATCCGCCCTTCCTGACGGCGACAAAATCGTAGTGCGCGGCTCGACGTCTATGGAAAAACTTATCAATGCGGCGGCAAAGGCGTATGCGAGTCTTTACGGCGTAAACGCAAGCGATGTGTTCGATATCCAGCTCGAAGGCTCATCGGTAGGACGCAAAGCGGTTGAGAGCGACAACACCGGCAACGTAATCGGACTCTCGTCTGCTGCTGTTGACAAAGACGGCATCGACAGCTTCAATATCTGCCTCGACGCAGTTGCGGTCATCGTCAACAAGGACAACACGAGCGTCGAAGATCTGACTCTCGCCGAACTCTACAAAATCTATACGGGTGAAATCACCAAATTCAGTCAATTCGGCTAATTATGACTGCAAACAAACTTAAAGACAAAATAGGAAAAGGCGTATTCGCATCGGCGGCGGTTGTCTGCACAATCTCCGTCGTTGCGATTTTCGCGTTTCTGATTGCAAAAAGCGTTCCCGCGCTCAAAGAGATAGGCTTTTTCGACTTCCTTTTCGGCGACAAGTGGATGCCCGACAAAGACGACGTATACGGCAGCGCGGCGGCGGGAAGTTACGGCATATTTACGATGATTGTCGGCACGCTTTCGGCAACGGTCGGCGCACTTTTAATCGGCGGAACGCTCGGATATTTCACGGCGATTTTCCTTGCGTTCTACTGTCCGAAATTTCTCAAAAAATCGCTTTCGTCGGTTATCAATCTTTTGGCGGGCATACCGTCCGTCGTATACGGATTTTTCGGAATCGTATTCTTGCTTCCGATTCTTTCAAACGTTGCGCCCAACAACGGCAGCGGACTTCTGGCAACGTCGCTTATACTCGGCATAATGATTCTTCCAACCGTCGTATCTTTGTCGCGTACGAGCCTCGAAGCCGTGCCGAAAAGTTATTACGAAGGCTCGCTTGCAATGGGTGCGACGCACAGCGAAACGGTGTTTCACATTATGTCGCCTGCGGCTCGTTCGGGCATAACCGCTTCTTTGGTTTTGGGTATCGGACGTGCGCTTGGCGAAACTATGGCTGTCGTAATGGTTGCGGGAAACTCGGTGACTTATCCCGACGGATTGTTCTCGTCTTTCCGCGTGCTTACGGCAAACATTGTTCTCGAAATGGGATACGCGGGCGAATTGCAAGAAGGCGCGTTGATTGCAACCGGCGCGGTGCTTTTGGTGTTTATTCTCATTGTAAACGTCGTGTTCAATCTCGTGTCCAAACGCGTTGTAAAAAGCGTTACTTCAAAAAAGATTAAACAGTGTGAAAACCGCAAAAACAATCGTTTATCTGCATTTTTCAAACAGATAAAGTATGGATACAGCGCATTTATGCACAAAATTCATTCGGCAGACGCAGGAAAAGTTTTTGCAATAGGAGCCGGCGTTATCGCAACTGCGGTGCTTGTGCTTGTCATAGGATTTATATTCGTCAAGGGCTTTCCCGAACTTGTCAAAAATCCCGAACTCATCTACGGCAAGTACGAATTCGGCGGCAAAGTTACCATACTTCCCGCAATCGTCACTACGCTTTATACGGTGGTTTTGAGTCTTTTGATTTCCGTCCCCATAGGCATAATGACGGCGATTTTTCTCAACGAGTACACCAAAAAGCGCAACTTCTTCATCAAGACAATCCGCACTGCGATAAACGTGCTTTCGGGTGTTCCGTCCATTGTTTACGGTCTTTTCGGTATGATAACTTTCAAGCAATGGTTCACGGGTACGAGCAGCATAATTGCGGGCGTATGTACGGTGAGCATAATGCTTTTGCCAACGATCGTAAGTTCGACGGAAGAGAGTTTGAAGTCGGTGCCCGATATGCTTCGAGAGGGAAGTTTTGCGATGGGCGCAGGCAAACTGCGCACGATATTCAAAGTGGTGCTTCCGTCGGCAATGCCGGGTATAATTTCGGCGGTCATTCTGACGATGGGCAGAGTGATAAGCGAGTCCGCACCGTTCCTTTATACGATGGGGTCGGTAATAGGCGGAATCCCCAAAGGCGTGACGGACAGCGGCGCAACGCTTGCGGTCGCGCTCTATCAACTCTCGGGCGAAGGATGGTATATGAACAAGGCGTACGCAACGGCGGTAGTGCTTATCGTCATAGTGCTTGCGCTTAACTTGCTTGCCGAACTTATAGGCGGCAAACTGTCGAGAAAACTCGGCGGTACGACGAATACAAATCAGGGCTTATTCTCAAAAATAAGAGGTAAAATAAATGGCAAAAAAACAGCAAAAAACGCTTGAATTCAGACAGAATATTTCCGTCGAAAACGCAAACTTATGGTACGGCGATTTTCAAGCGCTCAAAAACGTCAATATAGAAATCCCCCAAAGGAAAGTCACGGCGTTTATAGGCCCGTCGGGGTGCGGAAAATCCACTTTTCTAAAATGCTTCAATCGCATGAACGACCTTGTGGACGGATGCAAAATCGAGGGTAAATTCCTCGTAGGCGACGTGGATATTTACGGCAAAATCGACGTCAACGAACTGCGGCGCAACGTGGGTATGGTGTTTCAAAAACCAAATCCGTTTCCGATGAGCGTGTACGACAACGTGGCGTACGGACCGAGAACGATAGGCGTTCACAAAAAGGCACAACTCGACGAGATTGTGGAACAATCCCTTAAAGACGCGTCTATGTGGGACGAGTTAAAAGACCGACTCGACAAATCCGCGCTCGGACTTTCGGGCGGACAACAGCAACGCCTTTGCATCGCCCGCGCTCTTGCGGTCAAGCCGAAAATTTTGCTTATGGACGAACCCACAAGCGCGCTCGACCCAATATCGACGGGCAAAATCGAGGAACTTTGCGACGAACTTGCAAAATCCACGACAATCGTTATTGTCACCCACAATATGCAACAAGCAACCAGAATCGCCGATAAAACCGCATTCTTTCTGCTCGGCGAACTGGTGGAATACGGAGATACCGAACAAATCTTTTCCTCGCCTTGCGATAAGCGCACCGAAAACTATATTACGGGCAGATTCGGTTAATACAAAATCAAACGTAATCGTTTGATAGAGGAAAACATAATGGCGATTGCGCCGAAATATATTTGACAAATCGCTTGATATAAGGAGGAATTGAAGATAAACTATGAGTATAAGAAACAAGTATGAACAAGAACTCAATCTTGTGTTCAACAAACTCGTCACAATGTGCCACGACACTCAAATCGCAATCGAAAAGTCGATAAAAGCACTCAAACATCTTGACAAAGACCTTGCAAGAGAAGTCATCGACGAAGACAAAAACATCGACGACGAGCAAAGAGAAATAGAACAGGACTGCCTCAAAATTTTGCTTATGGAACACCCCGTGGCAAGCGACTTCCGAGACGTTTCGGCGGCTTTGAAAATGATAACCGACCTCGAACGCATTGCCGACCAAGCAGCCGATATATCCGAGATAAGTTTGCAATTCAAGGACGACAAATTTATCAAAGAACCCGAGCATATCGAACTTATGTCCAAACTCGCAATCGGTATGGTCAAGGACGGCGTGTCGAGTTACATCAACAGGGATTTGGACACGGCAAGAGGACTCGACAAGCGCGACGATCGGGTTGACGAGTTGTTTGAAATCGTCAAATCCGACCTTGTAACGCTCATCAAAAAAGATCCCGAAAACGCCGAACAGGCAATCCTTTTTATGATGATAGCCAAGTATCTCGAACGCATAGGCGACCATGCCGTAAACATAGGCGAGTGGGCGGAATATGCTGTGACCGGATACCACAGTCAAAGTTGAAATTTGAACACAACAATCACTTTATGGAGTGAAAAATGGACAATAAACGCCTTATTTATGCAGTTGACGACGAACAATCTATTCGCGAAGTTTACTCTTACGCTCTGAAAAACGCAGGTTTCGATATAGAGTGTTTTCAAAACGGCGAGGACTTTTTGAGCGCGCTGTCGGCAAGGAAATGCGACCTTGCGATTTTGGATATAATGCTCGACGGCCTTGACGGATACGAGATTCTCAAAGCGATGAAAAACAACTTGCAAACGAGCGATATTCCCGTAATTATGGTTTCGGCAAAATCCGACGAAATCGACAAGGTGCGCGGACTCGATTTGGGTGCGGACGACTATCTCGCAAAGCCTTTCGGCGTTCTGGAACTGGTTGCGAGAATCAACGCAAAACTTCGCAAGTCGCAAAAAAGCGCGATTGCGTATAAGGATATTTTTATTGACGATTCCACTCACTCCGTAACTGTTGCGGGCAAAGAAAAGAAAACCACTTTGAAGCAATACGAACTTCTGAAACTGCTTGTTCAAAACTCGCAAACCGTGCTTTCACGCAACACCCTGCTCGACAGCGTATGGGGCGACAACTACGGCGAAACAAGGACTTTGGACATTCACATTGCGGATTTGAGAAAATTGCTTGCCGAATCGGAGGCAAAAATCGAAACCGTACGCGGCGTGGGGTATGTACTGAAATGAAAAACAAACTTGTTTTATTCAATGTTATAATTTTGACAGTTGCCATTTTGGCAATATTTTTTTCGGGGTTGTCGGTTGCGCGTGACGAACGCATTGACGAAGCGAAAAAAGAAATCGTCGACGTCGCAAATATTTATGCGGCAAACTACAACGAAAATATAGCCGAAAACGTGCCTTCGCATATTCGTTTGACAATAGTTGACGCAACCGGCGTTGCGATAAAGGACAGCCAAAGCGCGGACGCAATCGGCGTTCAGCATCTCGACAGAGAGGAAATTCAAAACGCGCTCAAAGGTACGCCTGCGGTCGTCACGAGATACAGCGATACTCTCAAAAAAGATATGGCGTATTACGCCGTAAAAGTGAACGTCGGCGACAACTACGTTTTCGTGCGAGCGGCAATCGCCGTCGAGAGCGTGCAAGGCTACGTCCAAAAGAGCATAGTAGTTATGGTGTGCGTGCTTATAGGAGTGCTTTTATTGTCGTATTTTGCAAGCGTTGCAGTGTCGATGAGTATACTCAAACCGCTCAAAGACGTAAAAACCAATCTCGAAGCGGTCAAAAACGGCTCATATGTCCCCTCTATTCCATCGTCGAGCGACAAGGAAATCAACGCGATTCTCGTCGAGATAAACGACATAAGCGAAAAACTGCGCGATTCCATGCTCAGAGAGTCCGATGACAAGCAAAAACTCGACTATATTCTCGACAACATATCCGACGGAATCGTCGTGTTGAATAAAGACGGAGATATCCTTTCCATAAACAAAAATGCCTGCGCGGTGTTCGACCTTAAAGACATCGTCGGCAAAAATCACACCGTACTCACCGCAGACAAAGGATTTTCCGCACACGTTTCGGATTGTCTCGAAAACGGTACGAGTTGCGATTTCGAGTACGCAAGCGACGGCAAAGTCTATATGGTTTCAGCACGCGCGCTCGAAAACGAGATGGAAGTTTTGGTTTTGAGCGATATAACCGCAATCAAGACGAGCGAAAAGACGAGAAGCGAGTTTTTCGCCAACGCTTCGCACGAACTCAAAACGCCGCTCACCGCAATCAAGGGATTTAACGACATAATCGGCTTACAAACGAACGAGCAAGAGACTAAGGCACTTTCCGAAAAAATCGACACAGAAGTGTCGAGAATAATCGCGTTGCTCAAAGATATGCTCGATTTGAGCGAACTCGAATCGCAAAAAGACGTCAATCCCGAAGACGTGAGCCTTGCTCGAATCGCCGAAAGCGTGAAAGAAAGCCTTGCCCCTATTGCAAAAGAAAAGAACGTGCAAATATCCATCGACGGCGATGCGATCGTCAGAATGGAAAGGGAACACGCAATAGAACTCGTCAAAAACCTTGTGGAAAACGCTGTAAAATACAACAGAAACGGCGGATTCGTAAGAGTTAAAATCTCGTCCGATGCGTTGCATACCACGCTCACGGTCGCCGACGACGGTATAGGCATTGAAGAAAAGCATCAACAGCGCATATTCGAGAGATTCTACCGCGTCAACAAATCCCGCTCTCGCGAAACGGGAGGCACGGGACTTGGTCTTGCGATAGTGAAGCACATCTGCACACTTTATAACGCCGATTTGTCGCTCACCTCGAAACTCGGAGTGGGTACGACGGTTACGGTCGCAATCCGACATAATTTATAGACTCTTGCTTCTTTAAAATTTATAATTTATATAGTTGTGCAATGCAAATATTGACACACACTTCATAAATTGATTTTTGCAAAACGCCAACTACTTCCAGTATCAAATTTCACAATTTGGCGATTAGACGTGCCGTAGTCTTTGATACAAGTGCGCGCGCGTACGCGCGCGCAAGACTACGGCACGTCTTCTCTAAAACACTAACCCGAATCCGGGCAGATCAGCACGGAGCGGAGCGAGGTTTCGCGCTAACCCGCTTGGCGAAATCCTCGCTTATCCGTCATGCCGTTGCTGGTGTCTTGCCTCGGAATTCACGGTGGTTTTTAGTTGGAAGTTCGTAGGCGCGATTTTGTCTTTTGGCTTATTACACCTATCTGTTCGCCTTCGTCGTAACACATAAATTTATCTTGCAACAACAGTTTTTTTTCTTCAACGCCTATACCGCATAATACATCGTTTTCATTTATGTCCGAAATAACATAGACGGGGAGTTTCCGAGAGTAAACAATCTTCTCGTGAGTCTTGTCAATGTATTTCAAAATATACGACATTGCGTTGCCCATTTTCACAAGATTTTCATCTACGCGTTCAAAGTCGTTTCGTCCAAAACGAGAGTTAAAATATTCACTTTGCAATGTTAACTGCATTTTATGTGAATTGATGTTGTAATCTTTTACTTCAATCATTTCTCCGGGGATGGTGCCGTCGGGTATATAAAACAGACCGTGGAAGTGAAGTCTTTTTGTCTTTGGAGCACGCTCCCACACGCCCATATAGCGCCATCCTTTGCGTGCTTGCAAATGGCTCAATGTGTTTAATAGTTTCTTCCTAAATGATGTCTCATCGTGCTTGCCATCATCGTACGTGAACGTCACGAAATAGTTGAAATCGTTAAGGTATGCCTTGCGTATAAAGCGTGTTTTTCTCGCTATAAGGCTCTTGAGTTTTGCATCGAGTTTTGAGTCAACGTAGGCGTCGGCATCTTGCTCTTTTGTAAAATATGCGCGCATACCTTTGCATAAAAACTTGCGCCTCGCTTTCTTGTTCATACCGTCGGATTCAGTATATAGTTTTTCAAATACTTCGCTCCGTTTCACATACTTTTTCTTTGGCTTTGGCGGCTCAACATCAAACGGCATATCATCTGATTCGATCGGTGTCATATCCTCAAAATTCCATTCGTCTTTAATTTCTTGTGACATAATTTCTTGCGTTTCGGGTTCGTCACTTGATATGCTTATAATTTGCGCTTCTTCGAGCACTTCGACAGGCGTTTCGACAACGCGCTTGCGCTTACACGGATTGCTCGTATGCGGTATTGCAATGTAGTGACTGCCGTCGTTATAAACTTTTGCGTCTTTATAAAACATATACATCACCCCCTGTCATGATAGAGCGCGTCTATGAAATAACTATGCTGTCTCTTGAGTTCTTCCACGCTCGCTTTCTCTGTCGCATAAGTGTTATAGTCGTTCAAGCCGACCTTTGCCTTTATTGCCATATCGCTGAAATAATCGGAAAAGCAGTCCGTCGAGAATCGCTCTTTATAAATCTTGTAGTTCATAAGGTTGTATCTCTCACGATGTTTCTTGCCGTCCATAGTGCCTTGTTCCGTCTGTACGAACACGGTTGAATATCCATACTTGTTATAGATTTTCAAATTGCGCTGATACAGCAAATTCACAAACCATTTGAGCGTATGCATAAACAGCGTGTTGTCGCCACGCTTGTAACGGAAATCGTAATACAGTTTTATAAACCACTTGAACGCCTTTTCCGCTATCATTTCTTCAAGCGTATAGAACGGCAAAGCAACGTGGGTTTCTCCGGTGGAGATAATCGTCACAATGTCGGCAAGATCTCGTGCATCTGCGCCCCAACTTTCAGGGCGTTGCTCGTCTGTGAAAACTTTTATGAACGGAAAGTTCTCAACGGTCGCCGAGTGCCTGCACATTTTGAGCCAGTTGTTGAAAAGGTCGTTCTTTTGGTTTGTTTCAAACGTGCCTTTCTTGACTTCTTTCAATTCAAGGTTGTTGCCACGCTCTTTACCCACTTCCGTTATAAGCACAACGCCGAACTCGAAACTGCCGTTATTGATATTGTCCGCAATAACCTTTCGCCCAAGGCGCAAAGTATCGAAGTCGAGAATGTGTGCATTGTGACTGTTCGTCTTATCCCACTTAACAAAAAAGTCAGAACTCCATATTGGGAAATTGCCACCATCCATAAGCACGCTATCTTCTCGCACGGAATAGTTGGACACGATAAGGCTGGATTCTATGACGTATATAAAGTACAACTTTACATAGTTCGTCAACACGTCAAAAAGATAATACGTTTTGAGCTCGTCATTGTATGTAAGTCCGTATATATCATAGTCGTAACCGTACAACTGCCACTTTGCATTGTGATGCTTTTCAAAGCGCGCTCGTTTCAACTTCATCCATTTCTCGATGCTCGCAAGATTATAGATGACGTGATGCTCCATACATTTACGCACTTCCATTTCAAGTGCAATCCACGGAAAGGATGGGAAACGCATATCGTTTTTCTGCAAGAGTTCAAGCGCTTTCTGCCTGAACATAACGTCTTGAGAAAGTGCCATATCCGTAATGATTGTAGTCTTGCGCTTGCCCATACTTCCGCAGGTCATAGACACTATCGGAAGGGCGTTTATGAAACCGCAATTTTGTGCCTCTTTATGACGTAAAATATCCACTGCGATTTTGCGCCTGATATACTCAAAAATAAGCCACGCAAAAGGCAGTAAACTCCACCACGGAAAATGCTTGAAAATCACTTGCAAATCTATGATGAGTTTCCTTGCAATCGTGTATATCGAAACGAAGTCAAACGACACCGAGAAATACAAAAAGTATGCAAAGAACGATATGACGATACTCGTCAAATTCAGGCTACAAAACCAAATGATTGCCCACACAATCGGTATCCATTTTTGACAGTCCAAAAAGGCAAAATATCCTATGATAAATTGCTTTGTCGGGCGTGTTATTTTCCGTGAAATTGTCTTGTGAATTTGTAGCGGTTTTGAGTCCTTGTTATGCTTTGTGTTAGGGGTTGAATACAACTTCTTTATAACAAAGAAAAGCACAAAAACAAAAGGCAAAATTATCACGAGAATTTGTGCCGCGACGCCCAATTTTTCGCCTACGGTTTTACCGTATAATATGAAGTTGTCAAGGTTCGCAAACAGTCTCCAAAACTCAATGAATTTGATTTTGAAATCGTCAAAGTCGGATGGAAGTATAGACTCCCATTTTATAGCGTTTGAGCCGTCGAGAATGCTCGGATTTAATTCTGCATCTATACCGAATAGTTTACAGAAGTAATATTTTATCGAGTGTATTAAGTCAGTTAAACTCTCGAATATGCGAATATAGGACGTTTTGAACACAAGTGCAGCAAGTAGAATAAACGCTATTGAAACAAGCACGCTTATCACTATGTACGATATGTTTTTCTTGCTCATAATACACCTCCTATATTGGTTGATACATTGAGTATTCTTGCCTCGTTATCGGTCGTAATAGAAGGCAATCGGCTACCTGTAAATATCAAGTAGCCGACTGCAAATACAACTAAAATAATGAGCAGAATACACACGATTCTTTTCACTGTTTTCATTGCATCTCCTTGCGCGTTTTGTCACTATTATCGACTTATGATTTGTCTTTTGCTTTATGCTTTTCTTTGGCGGATTTTATCGCCTTGAACGGAGCGCAAATTACGAGCCAAATTCCTTTGAAGATATACGGCAGTATCGGCGCAAGAAGTATTAGGCAAATGATGAGAATGATAACTGCAATGATTATTTTCCACCATTCCAACTTCTGTGCCGGAGCCGTAAATCCGTTTATAACGTCGGTAGGACTGGACACAACGGGAATGACGTGATACACTCCGTCCTTATTGAAAGTCAGTTCTATGATGTCAAAGTCAAGGAATATGGTTTCGCTTGCAATATAGGTGTCAGCCTCGTCCTCGGGAACATAATTGCCTTCGTTGTCACTTCGTCCACATGCTTGAGAGAAGTAGTCAGTGTTTGCAAATCTGAACAATACCACTCGTCTGTTGAGCGCACTCTCTTTTGCATAGAACGCTCTCAAGCTTGCAACGTCGTTCTTGTTCACAAGCAATTTTTGAGATACGCCGTTATCGTCGGCAATCAGGTCATCCGCTTTCACTTCATAGATGGGCGAGATGTCTTTATAATCACCGCTTGTCTGAGGCCACGAAAAACCATAGTCCCAGAGTTTGTCCCACCACGAGTGGTTGGAGTCGTAGCTCATAAGATTGAACGTGTCGGCAAGGTCAATGGTTTTGTCGTTATGTCCCATTTGACGTCCTTCGTCAACGAAAGATTCAAACAAATCCTTGCTTATATCTCGTCCATTGCAGTCTATGTATCCGTTGCCTAGTTCGTTGGAATATCCATAGATATATTCGGCAACTCTGTTGGCTGCAACGTTGCCAGCAACGGGTTTTGAGAAAAGAAAGTCAAAGACCTCATCCAAACCGACATACGGTGAATAGAAAACCATTGGCATCATATCCGACTGACTGTTTGCCTTGCTCACTTTCGTAGAATTGAAAACTGCGCCGCCGGTTGTCTCTTCATAATTGGTGCGCTCGTTGAAACACCAATCATATTCAATCGATGTGTATCCATGGAATTGATTTGATGTTTGCTCAACCTTATAACCCGTGAAGAGTCTATATGGGATTTGCGGATTGTTTTGATCTTTCTCGGTTTTGAGTTTTGAGCCTGCAAGCATCTTTTGATAGAACGCTTCGTTGGAAGTGATAGCGGCAAGTTTGGTCTTGTACTCCCACCATTCCGCGCGTATCTTTTGCAACTTTCCGTACTCTTGATAGATTCGCTCCGGGATAGAGAAATACACCGAGTTGACTTCGTTGTAATGGTCTTTGCCTTTGCAAGAAACGTTGGTTCTGAACGATGTGTGATGCACTTCGAGCTTTAAAGTTTCAAGGTCTTGCACAACACAATTCAACGTAGATTTTGCATTGGCGTCAGGACCGTATCCTTCCGAATATCCCGTGAAAGTGTACGTTCCTCCGACACCATATTCGGTAGCGTTTTTATCTCCGTACGTTACGAGTTCTATGCCCGAAATATCGTATCTGCGCTCGTTGGTATTCACACGTTCCGCAAAGGTCTTATCCGCTATTTTTCTATCTGCAATTTTGTATTTGTAGAACAAATTTTTATAGTCGTTTGATGACTTATTGCAGAACTGCAAATCAAACTTTTCATACCTTGTAGGTGTGCCGTTTTTGTCGTAACTTACTGCCATTTGGATTTTGTTCTGTTTGCTGTTTGTTGACAAATTCAAGGCTTGTGGGTTATAAATCAGTAGATAAAGTCCGTAATTTGCTCGCATATTGGATTTGAACGAGTAGCAATACTCTATAAAACTCATAATGCGCAGCGTCCCATTTTCGTTGTACGGATAGTCTTTCAAGTTGAAAGGTTTTCCGTCTATAGTGGACGACAAAAGGTCATCCAAAACGTTCGTGGTGTCAAACGAGTTTTCACTTGACGCATACGCAATTTGAGGTGTCCCTTGCATCATCAAAACGATGGTGCAAAGGACCAAGAGTATTGCCACAACCAAACGGCTATTTTGCCTTGATTGTGCCATCCGGCTGTACCTCGAATACGAGTTGTTCTTGCAGTGTGACACCTTCCACCGCAACATAATTATGGAAACTGATTTTAATCACCGCTTCGCCGTTGTACGAGTAAACAAACAGCGTGAAGTTGTCTACGGAATTGTCCACGTCATCTTGATTGAAAGACACTTCTTTGTCTGGATAAAGTCTTTGCAAAATGCTTTGCATTGTATAGTTACCGCTCACAACGAAATCGTTTTCGTTTTGGGTAATGTCAAAGCCTTTTGTGAGATCTTCCTCCGCACCGAAACTGTATATTTCTCCGTCCACCGTGAAGTCAAAATCATTGTCGTGCAACACATTCGGAACAATCTTTAAGGTATAACCGCTTATGTCCTTATTGACTGCTCCGAAAGTGTATTTGACAACGAATTTGTTTTCCGCATCCTGCTTCATTATGTAGTTGTCATAGTCCGAGAGCATTCGCTTTCCATCGCTTTCAACATAAAAAGTTTTGAAATCAGATGTAAAACCATTAGTGAAGAAAGCAATAGAACCGACGGCAAGCACCAAGAGCAATGCACATACGATTACGGCAATCGTCTTGCCAACATTCATTTGCTTTTTCATGCTCCACCTCTAATTAAAACGAAAGCGTTGCATCTGAAAGCGATACGCTTTGCACGCCGGATACCGTACGAATGTTGATAGTGGTGCTGATACCCGTTTTCACTTCGGTGACTGTGATAGTGACATACGGAAGTTTGCCGTCCACATAACTGTCAAAGGACTCAACGACTTTGCGAGAAGGATCTGCCGAAATGCCGTAGTAAGACGAAGGCATACTGCCACCGATAACTTTCAACTTGCCGTTCTCGATTGAGAACTTGTTGACGCTCACATATCCACCCGGTTTTTGAAACGAAGTCCAAATGTATCCTGCCGATTCAAACACGTCCTGATCAACATAATCAACCGTGCCATAATCCGTGCTTTGAAATGTGCCAGATTTGTAAAGGTCTTTCTTAACCTTGATTGCGCCATAAGCAACAGCGGAGATTTTGTATTCGGGAGTGAACGAACTTCCTACAAGTCCAAACTCGTTGTCAAGAGAAATGTCAAAGTTGTAGGTCTTTGAACTTTCAATTTCCACAATTTTTGCGTTGTTCCACTTGCTATCGGTGATAGTTTTTGCTCCGGTAGGCGTAACTTTGATAGAAGTAGGTGCACCGACATAAAGCACTTGACATTTTGCGGTAAATCCGCCTTCTCTCGTGGTAACCGTGATAATGATTTCATCGTCACCGAATGCTTTCTTACAAGTTACGGTCGCGATATTGCTGCCGTCGCTTTTTGGAGTTACCGTAACGTAGTCCGTGACGTTTTCACTTCCGTGTTGTTTTGTAACACCCCAAGCAACGCTCCAATCCACGAGTTTGTTTGTTGCCTCGACTGGAAGTACTGTTGCAGTAAGGGTTACGGATGCCGTATGACCGGAATCTGCCGCAGTCGTTGCGTCTGCCGAAAATGCGAGTACGGAAGGCATTTCATATATTTGACCTTCAAACATATTCTTGCCATCACCCGATGCAATAGGCGTGTCGGTGTTATTTTGTTTCATCTGCTGAATTACAAGCCCCAGCGCTACGCCGACGCCTGCAAAAAGGACTATGATTGCCATAAGTGTCGCAATCCATTTGATACTGTTTTTCTTTTCTTGATTCATATAAATCCTCCATGTTTTTTGAAAGAAATACGGCTGTATTTCAAGCCGTATTCCGTGACGCTTATTTATCTGATAAGCATATTGAGCAATGCTCTGTCCGATGATTTGAACGGCTGAATCTTGCATTCGTAAACTTCGCCGTCTTCGTCAAAAGAACGTACGCCATAGGTGTTGCCCGAAACGACTTTGCCAGTTTTCTCATCCTTGATTTCGTAGGGTGTTACAACGAGTTCCGCTTTGTTTTCATTGCCGAAAACGATATCCAAAACCGTGTAACCTGTGAAGTCCGGGGGCATAAGTTGCACTCTTGCTTCGATACCGCGCACAACGCCTTTGATGAAGTATGTAAAATACTGCTTGCCGTTTTTCTCGTAAGTTTCTCTTTCTACAAAGATTTTCTTATCCATTGCTTATTTTCTCCTTATTTTTTCTTCCCGATAGTACGAGAGATGGTTCTTGCCTCGGATTTGGATTTGCCTTCGCCGAGAGCCTTTTTGTACTTGTACAGACCTGCGTGATCCGATTGTGCTTGCAAGTATCCGGAGCGAAGTCCTGCCTCATAATCCGTAAGTTGTTTGCCTTCTTTTGCACCGTGTTCGTGCACCTTGTTCTTACGCTCCGACGCGTAGTCCTTCGCTCTCTTGGAAGGCACGCTCCATCTGCGTTCGCCATATTTATTTGCCATTGAAAAATTCTCCTTTACCCGTTGTGCCGATAGTGCAGCATAGTGATTTGTCTTTGCCCGTGTTGCCGTTAGCTAAGCGCGAAATTGGTATATTAAGTTGTAGTTTTGTAATCATAAAGTCTTGATTGTGAAACATTCCGTTTCTTGCGACTTGTTTCGGAAGGTGGCCACCTTTATCTGAATTCAGTCCGCAATCAACAGTCGTTCGCTTGTCCTCGCTTTTGATTACGTCATCAGTATAGGGCTTATTTTTCACAAAAACCAGAACACTAATGTAAGCAAAAAGGACTGCTTTCAAATGATAATTAAACAGTAGTGAAGTACTAAAATGACACATTGAAATTTAATTGAAAGATAGATGAAACATGTTTGTAACAAAATCACATGTTTCTTATCTTACGAATAGAAACGAAAAATTATTGACATAATTACTTGTAATTTAGGGGGCAAAATGATACAATTCAGTTATAAATTGTCCCCTAAATAATTAAAGGAGTAAAATATCATGGAAAACAATTTCGAAATGATTCAAGAGTTGTTAAGGACTAAAGCTGAATATCAGGCAAGACTTAACCTTATCCCTTATGATGGAGTTGTTGAAATAAAAGAAGTATCAGATAAAAAATATCTTTATATTAGGAAAAGGGAAGCGGGTAGAAAGACGTCAACATACGTCGGCCCATATTCCGAAGAACTTCATCAAGTGCTGCTAAAAAGCATAAAGGATGCAAGGGAAATTAAAAAAGCGATTCGTGATATTGAAAAGCAACTTGCATCTTATGGCTATAGTCATGATGAACTATCGGCAAATGTTGTTTTGAATATTGATTTCGCGCGCTCGAATATGAAATCTATTATTTATGACCAAGCCGTGTTGGAGGGGGTTGCCACAACGTTCCCTGATACCGAACTCATAATTGACAACGGAAAAGTTAATAACGTAAGCGCAGAAGATGTGCAGAAGATTTTGAATTTGAAACACGCATGGGAATTTGTGCTAGATAAAGACGTAATTCTATCAGAAACAAATTATTACGTTTGTCAATATATCGCAAGATTGGTAAATGAAGGCTTTTATCAGCAAGGCGGTCGAATCAGAGCAGTACCGGTTACAATAGGTGGCACATCTTATATTCCGCCTATTCCGATTGAGCATCAAGTAAAAGAAGACATCGATAACATCATAAAGAGTAGTGACGATGTCGTCCAAGTTGCAATCGAATTGGCCCTATATGTTATGAAAACGCAGATTTTTAATGACGGCAACAAACGTACGGCAATAATATTTGCAAACCATTACCTGATTGCGCACGCAGGCGGATTGATGGTTGTTCCTCAAAATCTTGTTCCGGAATACAAAAAAATGCTTGTTAAGTATTACGAAGGAAGAGATGAAGAAGCTATAAAATCATTTATGAGAGAAAAGTGCCTAAAAACATTTTAAGTCTACACAATTAATGAATACATAGATTTATCGACGACATTGCGGAGTGGGCGGAAAATTGCCTTCAAACGTACGGCCGTTTTACGATTATGGGCATGTAAGGTGAGATTTTTAAAAATCGCGAGGCGGATAGGTTTCAAACACTAAATTTATAGACTGTACATATTTAGATGTTCTTTGCTTTGCAAAGACTTATGCCACCGCGTGCGGATAGCGGTGGGAGAACCCACTTCTCGTGGCTGACGAGATTGCTCAAACGGCATCGCGGTGATGACAACAAGCACGGCTTATTGCCATAAACCGCATTTGTTTTCGCAATCACTAACCGCGACGCCAATTACCGCTATCAAATCAAGCAGAATCTACACTCAAATCATAGTTCCGCTCAATTGTCGTCTTGGTGTACTCTCCGCTATTACGCTTGCCTTGCTCGCTACGAATCCCGTTTCACGGGTGGCAGGGACGCAATTTGCGTAGCAGAGACGTAGATTACTCGTTTTGAGTGATTTTGGTTTCTCCGTAGTGTGAAAAGGAACGTATTTTTTGCACGCTTGTTTTTTTGCGGTGCTTTGAGGGAGAACACCCTTCCAGTTTGCAGAAATCGTAGGAAAACTGTTCTCGGCTACCAAAACCGCATTGTTTTGCGATTTCCTCTATGCCGAGATTACTTTGCTCCAACAAATGCTTTGCTTGAATGATGCGTTTTTCGGTTATCACGGCGTGTATCGTTTTGCCGTATTGCATTTTGAACAGCTTTTGAAGGTAAACGCTGGATATTCCCACGGACGACGCTATCTCTTGCACGGATATTTTGGACAAAAGGTGTTTGTTGATATAGACCATTGCCGAGTCGACGTATACTATGCCCGTTTTTTTGTGGCTCTCGGGAGAAATACAGTGAGATATGTCTATAAACAAATTGGTGGTTAACAAAGATACTTGAAGGTTGCGTTCGCCTACGGGGCAGGGGGTCGCCATTTTGTGGACGAGCTCTTTCATGGTGCTCAAAACGTTGTTATTGTCAATGAAGATGTAGTAGTTTTTGTCCTTATCGATTATTTTTTTCAAATCTTCGCAAAACGAAAACAGTTTTTTCAGCGGTAGTTGGAACGTGGTTTCGGTGAGAGTCGTATCACCGAGCAATGATGCGTCACAGGGCAAAAATTCCAGGTTGATTATTTTTGTTGCTTGCGATAGATTGGCGATTTTATGATAATACCCCGTGTTGACGATAATAAAACAGTTTTGATTTACGGTTTCTATATACGATTCGGTGTCCGTTTCGCTCAACTTATATACGAAGTCGAATTGACCTCGCACGCAATACATAATTTCTATTTGCGGATGGGAGTGGTAGTCCATAACGAAATCGGAGAAGAAAGTCTCCGAATACCAGTTTTCCAAAGCGAGAGGTTGTGCCACCGCTTCCGAAAGTCGTTTAAATTTGTTGTTTGAATTACAATCTGTCGTCGTCATCATGGTAAATTCATTTTATCAGCAAACGTGCATTTCGTCAATTAAAAGCGATTTTTGTTTCGTATATTTATCAAAAACATAAAAATACAAAACATTTTTCGAATATCGGTATTGAAATTGTGCATTCAACCCCATTAAAATATGATTGAAAAACGATTCCCGTTTCTTTGGCGGTTGTCGGAAGGAAGGTTTATCGTGAAAAAACACTTAATGCTTCTGTTCGTAATGATTTTGGCGTTTTGTTTATTGGCTTTTGTCGCCTGCGATAAAGGCGATAATCCGAGCAATCCAAGTTCACCGTCCGATAATCGGGTAGAAAAACCGATTGCGAAAAACAACGATTACAGCAATCCGATTTATCCTCTCGTCAACGGTGAAAGGAAAAGGACTTATCAGGCGGACCCGTATATCGTGCGCGATGACGACGGCACGTATTATATGTATTGTACGCAAACGGAAGTCTATTCCCCGACGATTGCTTTTAAGCGCGGTCCCGTTTGGAAATCGGTGGATATGCAATCGTGGGAATACGTTTCCGACGTTTTTGCAAATTATGTTCCCGATTGGGGCACGAGCGGTGCAGGGGTTTGGGCTCCCACCGTGGTAAAAGTCAACGACAGGTGGAATTATTACTATTCTTTATCCGTCGGCAGCGACACCAATCCCGGTATCGGCGTTGCCACAAGCCCGACTCCTTACGGACCGTGGACGCATTACGGCAAACTCTTCAACAGTAACGAAATAGGCGTTACGAACTCCATAGATCCTCACGTATTCGTTGACGGCGAAAATCTGTATATGGTTTTCGGTTCGTACGGCGGACTTATCACGCTTATTCAACTCACCTCCGACGGTCTTGCTCTCGAGGGCGGTCTTGATTATCAAAAGCAAAACAAGGTTGCGCTTGGCGGATACGAAGTCTATGATATGAACAATTACGAGGCGAGTTTGATAATCAAAAAAGACGGTTGGTACTATTTGTTGCTATCCACGGGTACGTGCCTTAGCGGAAATAATTCCACGTATCGCGTCGTGTGCGCGCGTTCTAAGGATTTAAAAGGACCGTATCTCGATTCCAAGGGAAGAAATATGTTCGGACCGAACAGGGGCGATACGGTAGTTGCGCCGTCCACTTCGGGTGCAATGGGCGTGGGACACTGCGCCGTGGCAACCGACGACGCCGGAGAGTATTGGTTGCTCTATCACGGTTACGATACAACCAACAATTCCGGATACCGCGTATTGTATTTGGACAAACTTATTTGGGACGATACCACGGGAATGCCTCGCGTCGAAAACAACAAGGCGTCAAATCATCAAACGCGCCCGGGTCCGTATATTTCGCTTTTGGAGGAGCAGGAATAATATGAGAAAACTTTCGGCAATCTTATTTATAACCTTATTTGCGTTGTTATGTTTGTTTGGATGCAATCCTTCTTCACCCGGAAATAACGACAACGCGAATGATACCACCGATACCACCGATAAAACCGATAATGATGATTGGACGTATACCAATGCGCATTACGCCAATCCCTTGAAGTTCTATAAACAGGACGGTTCGGAGTATTTCGTAACCGTCGCAGACCCCGACATTTTGCGCGACGACGAGAGCGGTTACTTTTATATGTACTGCACCAACACTCAATGCGAAATGGGCGACAAAGGGATATTGTACGACAGAGGACCTATTTTCAGAAGCGAAAACCTTGTGGATTGGACGTGGGTTGGAAGCGTGTTCGACGGACACCACGACGCGTTGAATTGGCACGACAAAAACGCAGGCGTATGGGCTCCTTCCGTCATAAAAGTGGGAGACCGCTACAACTATTATTATTCGCTTTCGCTTTGGGGCGATAGCAACCCCGGTATCGGTGTTGCTACGAGTCCGACTCCTTACGGACCGTGGACGCATTACGGCAAATTGCTCGATCAGGAAATGACGGGCGTGCGTAACGGCATAGATCCTCAACCCTTTTACGACGGCGACGACCTATATATCGTATGGGGAAGTTTCTACGGGATCGCCGCAACGTTGTTGACCGACGACGGCACTGAGCTGTTTTACGGCGACAGCGTAAAAGATCATATCACTTATTTAATTGACGACAACACCGATGGAAAAATGAACGTCAATATAAATTACGAGGGCAGTTATATAATAAAGCGCAACGGCAAACTGTATTATTTCGGCTCGCAAGGAACGTGCCTTAGCGGAAAAGATTCGACATATAGAGTTAGAGTCGGCGTTTGCGATAATTTCCTTGAAAAGTTTGCGACGCACGACGGAATCACCCTTGATAAAGAGCCGTACGGAGAAGAGGTCATTTCTCCGAGCGATAAAGTCGTGGGAGTGGGACACAATACGGTCGTTCAAGACTTTGCGGGCGATTATTGGTTGTTCTATCACGGTTTCTATTTGGACGGCGAAAATCCTGGAGAGAGAATTGCTTTTATGGATAAATTGCTTTGGGATGAAAACGATATGCCGTACGTGGAGGGACGCAAGGCGTCAATCGGAAAAGATATACTCGGTCCTACCGTAGTGAAACATAATTAGGAGAAAAATATATGAAAAAAGCGATAGCATTGATCGTCGCGTTGCTTTTAGTGATATCCCTTTCGACGTTCGTTTTGACGGGATGCAATCACGATGACGACGATATTATCTTGGAAGGCGACGGCGACATCCAAAGAGACGCAGACGGCAACATCATTTACAACAACGTCAAATTGTCTATGTGGAGCGTTACGACGGGCGACGACGCAAATACGCAAGACGACATAATCGCGCGCTTTAACGATATGTACAAAGGTATGATAAACGTTGAAGTGCGACATATTACTCGTTACGACCTCGAAACGTTGCTCAGCAATACGATGCAATTTGACAAAGAGAACGCTCCCGATATGTTGTTCAATCACGGCTCGCGCACGGCGGAATACGTCGACAACAACTGGCTCCAACAAGTGGATTTCTTCTTTGAAAAGAGCGGAGCAGTGTTTGACAAGAGCGATTTCGTCGATTCTTTGCTTGAATCCGTAACCGTTGGCAATACCGCCTACGGTGTACCAATCGATTGTCACTCGGCGATTCTTTGCATGCGCAAGGATATTCTCGACAAGAATAATCTGCCTATTCCCACCAATTATACGGAACTCGTAGACGTGTGCGACAGGGCTGCAAAACTTGCAGCGGAGAATAATTTGTGGATTAGAGGCGAAAACTCCGAGAACTACGGCTCGACGGAATGGCGCAAAGCGTCCACTGCAGAGGCGTATACAGCATTCCCGATATCTTTCGGCGATATGTGGGTGCACGAATTCGTCGATTATACCGCAGCAGTGCAAAACGGCGGAAAAATCGTCGATTCAAATGGAATGCCCGGCTGGAACACGCAAGAAACGGCAACCGGATTGCAAGTGTTGAGAGATTGGATTTTCCCGTCCGCAACTTCAACCAACAAGTACGCGATGAGCAAGAATTACGGCTCTTCTTACGACGTTGGCGATACTCCTTTCAAAAAAGGCACGTGCATCTTCAAATTGCAAGGTCCGTGGGCGTGGCAAAAAGAATTGTCAACGTTCGACGCATTGTTTGCAAAAGACGGGGGCTATTCCAATATTATCACCCGCTCTCTTTCCGGAATGTTTGCAAAAGACTCCTCCAAGGAATATGCAAACAGTATAAAAGGCGAAGGACACGCAATAACGTTGCTCAAAACGACGAAGAGTTTCACCAAAGCGTGTGCAGCGACTTTGTTTATGGAATATATGGCAAACAACGGCGGTATCGAGTGGGCAAAGAGAGGACACTTGCCTGCGGTTAAGTCTGTTGCAAATGCGTCGGAATACACCTCCGATCCTGCGTATGAAGCGTACGTGAAATACTGGGGAACGGCTACCGACTACGTCGTCGTGCCTCCTACCAACTATTATTCGTACGTAAAGACATAAATTTATGGACACTATTGTAAATAAAAGAAATAGCGTATGAATCGTAGTGAAACATACGCTTTTTTCGTTATTTAACTGCATTATTTAGTTTGTGGCGCAGGACGGATACAATATCGACTTTATAAACGATATCTATTTCGCGCTCCTTTCCCGTAATTTTGGGCAAGCCGCCAATGATTATGCGGTCTATCAGTTCATAGCACATTTCGCGAGTAAGTTCCGGCGCCTCAAGATATTTCTTTATGTTCCGTATAAATTCATCGGCACTCTGTATCGTGTTTTCCGTTTTGGTTATCTTTGTTTCAAGTTCCTCAATTTCACATTCAAGCCTTTTCTGCTCATCGGAATATTTTTGTATAAAGCCGATGCAGATATCTTCGGGCATTTTGCCCTTCAGTCTGTCCTCATAGGCAAGTTGCATAAGGCGAGATAATTCTTCTGCGCGTTTACGTTTTCCTTGCAATTCCTTTTTGGCGGCTTTTTCGGCTTTGTCGGCAAGTTCGGTATTATGGCGTATAAACTCTTCGCGGATAGCTTTTTCATCGAGTACGATACGCTGTGCCATTTCCCGTATATCATCAAGGATTATTCTTTCGAGAGTCTTTGCTGCTATGTGATGAGAAAAGCATATTGTTTTACCGAAACGCATATGATCACCGCAGTTAAACGCATATTTATTGTTTCCGACGCTGTTCAGTTTCATTTTACAACCGCAGTCGGCACAGTAAAGAAATCCCGATAAAGGATGCGTATATCCCGTAGCGGTTTTCCTGCCTTGTGCAACAGACTTTTCTCTTTCGCGTACCTTATCCCATAACTCTTGCGAGATAATAGGCTCGTGGGTATTATGAACGACAACCCATTCGCTTTGGTCTTTCTTGTATCTCTTGTGATTTTTGTAAGATACGGACGTGGACATCAGTTGCGGCATATGACCGATATATACTACGTTTTTCAGCATTGAGGCAATAGTAATCTGCCCCCACAGTCGGCGGTCGCCGGGTTTACCTTTATGTCCGAGTTTTTCAAATGCATACTGTCCCGGACAAGGAATATTTTCTTCATTAAATATTTCGGATATTCTTCTCGGACTGATTCCCGACGCATACATTTCGAATATTCTACGGACTATCGGCGCCGTTTCTTCATCGATGATGAACGTCCGTTTTTCGTCCGTTCCCTTGATATATCCGTAAGTGGCTTTCTTGCCGTGAAACACGCCTTCTTTGGCTTTTGCTTTCCATACTGCACGTATTTTCTTACTCGTATTTGCCGCATGCCATTCGTTAAAAATGTTCATAATCGGCATCATTTCCATGGCATTGCTGTCGCGGTTTTCCGTATCGACGTTATCTTGAATAGCAATAAAGCGAATACCGAAAGCAGGGAAAACATAGTCGATATACTGTCCGACTTCTATGTAATTTCTGCCGAAACGTGATAAATCTTTTACGATAATCGTGTTTATAACTCCCGTTTTAGCGTCGTCTAACAGCCTTTGCACTTCGGGGCGTTGAAAAGTCGTTCCCGACACGCCGTCGTCAATATATTCGTCGTGAATTTCAAAGTTGCGCTCTTCGGCGTATTTACGCAAAATACCGCGCTGATTCTCGATAGACACCGATTCTCCTTGGCGTTCGTCCTCTTGAGAAAGTCTGAAATACAGTCCTGCGATATACTTTTTCTGTTTCATATTCTTTACCTCGCTATTTTATTTGCTCGCTTTGTTGCAAGTTCTTTCATAGATATTTCAAAATCCCGATTGCCGTTGAAATATCTTCTTACATGATAGATTTTGCCGTCTACATTTTTCTTTCTGCCGATAGACGGAGAAAAGATATAGCAATTCTCGAGATCTTCCAAACTTGCTAAAAATACTTTTTTTACGTTTGTTTCCATAATTTCTGACTCCTTTTTTAGATTTTTTTGTTTTTGGTTTGTCTTTCGACGGAAACGAGAAAAACGATAACGTATGCAAATTTTGCTTACTTTTTGTCTTATTTCTTTTCCGTCAAGGGTTGCCATAGCAATGCACTTTACCCTTGACGAAAAAGACGTTTTCGTTTACGCTTTCCGATTCGAAAGACAAAAATTTTTCAGTTGCACTTGGGCATTTGGTCTATAACTTCTTTACTCACTTTGCCGATAATTTCACCGGCATCGATACAAGTAAAACTATCGAATAGTAATGCCTTGCGGTCATCTACGCCTATCAGACAGGCAATGTCTTCTTCCAAAATATCCGACTGAAAATAGGTGGGCAGTTTACCGCCATAGACTAATCGTTCGCCCGATTTTTCCATATATTTGGTTATGTATTTAACTGCACTCGATACGTCGTCGGGACGGCAGATAGGTTTGAAATCGTTTCTGCCGAAAAGTTTTAGAAAATGCGTGTTTTGCAAGGTCGTTTGCATACGGTGGTTTCGGGTATCGTAGTCCTTTACTTCTTCGAGATTGCCTATCATTTTTCCCTTGGGAATATGAAATATTCCGTGAAAATGCAGTCTATCGGTATCACTACCGCGTTCCCAAACACCGACATACTTCCAACCTTTTCTTGCAACAAGGTGTTTTAGGGTGTTAGTCAACTTTTTGCGGAACGTTTCTTCGGTGTGAAGTTCGTCCGAATAAGTGAAAGTTACGAAATAGTCCCAACGTTGCAATCCGAGTTTTCGCATAAGCCGTACTTTTCGCTTAATGGCGTTGGTTTTCATTCGTTCAAGATTTTTATCAACGAATGCCTTTAATTCCGCTTTGTCGGCAAAATCGCTCTCCATCAACTCTTTAATGTGCTTTTTTCGCTCTTTCTTGGGTAGTGACAGACTCTCTTTGTAAGCCGTTTCAAAGCGTTCTTTTGGGGTTACGGGCGGAGATTTGTCCGTCAGTTGTTGTGCCGTTTGTTTTGCAACACGTCGTTTACAGCCTTTTCCGCTCGGGAACGCGCCTTTCGGAATGGCAATGAAATGACTGCCGTCGTGATAAATTTTTGCTTTTTGTAAATTCATTGTTCGTGCTCCTTTTTGTTTTTGATGAAAGTGTAAACTTCAAACTCGCAAGGTTATTGCGACTTCGAGAATTATTTGAAAGAAACGCAAAAATTTTTTTACCGGTAAACCGCATCTTTCAAATTGCAATCGGTATTCTAAAACTCAAACCGGACAGTTTTTGACCTGTTTGAAAAATTTCATGCCGTTTTTTCACTCGATTACAGCCTACAACACTTGCCATAAAAAGCGTGAATGGCTCAAAATGTAGTTTCAATGGAAAATTTCCATTTACAATGGTTTTTGTAAAGAAGAAAAATGACTGCGGAATGGCTGCAAAATGGATTTTAGGCAACAAAAAAGGACGGCGCAAAAAACGCCGCCCGAAACAAAACGGAGCGAAAAAAACTCGGAACATATAAAAGGAATAAGACTCAAAATATGCCGACGAGCGAAGAATTATGGGGCGATTCGCCAAGCGGGTTAGCGGCGAACGCCCCATTTCGCTCGGCTTTGAGTTGACCTTTTTATCCGAGTTTAAGCGAGTTGTTTGGCGGGGGCTTGACCGCGCCGCAAAGCGGCGCGCTTGTATAAGTCAAGCACCCGCCAAAGTGCCATTTGGAGTTTTTTCATTGTCTTTCTTTGTTTTTGGTTCATCTAATACGCGACATTTTTTTGTTTTTAATGGCATAACTTCTTGATTTTTCGTTGAAAAAAGTGTATAGTATTATCAACGAGGTGTAAGAATGAACAGACCTAACTATCTTAATGAAATAAAATCACGAATCTTATCTGCTGCAAGTGACTCTGTTTTCGTAGCTACAGACTTTACGGATATAACAGATAAAAAAACTGCAAGCGTAGGTTTGTCTCGCCTCGAAACCGACGGAATGATAAGAAGGGTTTTGCGTGGAGTTTACGATAAACCCGAATACAACGAATTCTTAAAAGAATATGTTGCACCTATACCGGATAACGTAGCGCATGCACTTGCTCGCAATTACGGGTGGACAATCGTTCCGTGCGGCGATACAGCATTGAATTTACTCGGATTGTCAACGCAAGTTCCGGCAACGTGGGTTTACGTTAGTGACGGCACATATAAAGAATACGCCTACGATAACACGATTATTCAATTCAAAAAAACGACAAACAAAGAAGTATCTAAACTTTCATATAAAACAGCACTTACCATTCAGGCGTTGAAAGCACTTGGCAAAGAAAAGATAGACGATGCTGTACTTGATAGTTTGCACAAATTGCTTACAGCAGATGAAAAGCAAACAATGATGTCGGAAGCAAAAACGGCAACGTCTTGGATTTACGAATATATAAGACAAATTTGCAGAGGTTAAAATGCGCAATATTGCAACAATCAACGAAAACGACAGAAAAGCACTTTTTCATAATACCGCCGCCAAAATGGGTATGACTGATGCCATAGTAGAAAAAGATTTTTGGGTGTGCTATATGCTCGATTATCTTTTTCACCGTTCGGCATGGAAAGACAATATTGCATTCAAAGGCGGCACAAGTTTGTCGAAAGCCTACGGACTAATAGAGAGATTTTCGGAAGACATCGATTTAATTCTCGATTGGCGTGTTCTTGGATACGGAATAGACGAGCCGTGGCAAGAAAGAAGCAACACAAAGCAAGATGCTTTTAACAAAGAAGCCAACACTCGTGCCGAAGTCTTTTTGAGAGATGCATTTTTGCCGGCAACGCTTGCTGATTTAACTGCCGAGCTTGGTCAAAATGTCCACTGCTTTATTGACGATAACGATCCGCAAACGGTGAAAATCGTGTATCCAAACAGTTTTTCCGATTCGTCTATTTTGCAAGAAATTCGACTTGAAATCGGTGCGCTTGCCGCTTGGACTCCAGTAAAAGAAGCGACTATTACGCCTTATTCGGCACAACTCTACGCAAGATTGTTTTCACAATCGTCCACCGAAGTTTTGACAGTCTTGCCCGAACGCACGTTTTGGGAAAAGGTTACCATTTTGCACCGAGAAGCTTTCCGTCCGGAAGATCGCCCGTTCCCTTCAAGGTATTCGCGCCACTACTACGACTTATACAAAATGATGAAGTCACCCGTAAAAGATAATGCGCTTGCGGATAACGATTTGTTGGAACGTGTTGTGAAATTTAAGGACAAGTTTTATCGTTGTCCGTGGGCAAGATACGATCTCGCAAAACGTGGTACAATGAAATTGTTGCCACCCAATTATAATTTGGCAAAACTTCGCTCCGATTACGACCATATGCAAAATATGTTGTTTGGTGAAAAACCGACATTTGACGAAATTATGAACGCAATGACACAATTGGAATCAGAAATTAACGGGGCGAATAAATGACTAATATAGACATAAAAGAAAATAATTTGTATCACTTGGATAGCCGTCTGCTTGAAATTTTGCTTACCGACCGCACAACGAAAAAAAATCTTATTTGGGCAACGGATAACTATGCTTCAAGAGGCGTCGGGTATCAATTCGGTGATCAAATAAGTGTTTTTTCGATTATTAAACGCAACGGAAGCATTATAAAACCGCGCGTTGAGAAATCAAAAAAAGAACAATCGGAGCGCATTAAATCAAAAGCGGAAGTATTTACTCCGTCATGGATATGCAACGCGCAAAACAACTTGATTGATAATGCTTGGTTTGAAAGGGAAAATGCTTTCAATATCGAAATAAAAAAAGGTTGGGTAATCAATTCCGAGAAAATCTCGTTCCCCATTGGCAAGACGTGGCAAGACTATGTTAAAGAAAACCGCCTTGAAATCACTTGTGGCGAAGCCCCCTATCTTGTCAGTCGTTACGACACCGTTACCGGTGAAGAAATACCCATTAAGGAAAGAATCGGCTTATTGGACAGAAAACTTCGCATTGTGTCCGAAAATGTTGATAGCGAGCCGGATTGGGTGGAATGGGCAAAAACGGCATTCAAAAGCGTTTACGGTTTCGATTGGCAAGGCGACAACGTCTTGCTTGCACGCGAAAACCTATTGCGAACTTTTATTGACTACTACACCGACAAATTTGGATTAAGCCCAATTATCGAATATCTTCTTGATTTTGCCGAAATCATATCTTGGAACATTTGGCAAATGGACGGTTTGAAATATGTGGTCCCGAACAGTTGCCAATTCGTTGATGAAACGATATATACATTGTTCGGTGAAGAACATCGCAAAGTGGAATGTGAAGGCTGTAAAACCAACAATCCAAATAAGCATAACGGAATTTATTGCTATATCATGGACTGGTCGACAAATAAAAGGGTTAAATTTGTCAGTCTAATCAAAAGATAAGGACGGGAGAACAACATGGATTACTCGCTTTTGGACGAAATAATCATTGGGCGCGTAGAACCTCATATCTATGCGTTTTCGACGAATACCATTCCTAATTATCTGAAAGTCGGCGATACCTATCGTCCTGTGACCGTCAGATTAAAAGAATGGGAAGCGCATTTCCCCGCATTAAAAAAGGAATTCGACGCTATTGCGAAAATCGATGATGTTTATTTTCGCGATTTTGCAGTACATAAATTCTTAGAAACCGAAAAAAGCAGAATAAGGCTTCTTCTTTCAGATATTCCTGCCGATGTATATTATTCGAAAGAGTTTTTCAAGGATGCTTCCGTCGAAGATTTGGAAGAAGCGATTGAAGATATAAAAAGAGATTTTTCGGCAAAAACACAAAAATACTCTTTTTATAATGCGGAAACGCTTAAACCGGAAGATATGGCTTTTCAGCGCACGGAAACTTATCCATTGCGCCCGAACCAGAAAGATACGGTTGAGGCATTCGAAAAAGCAGTTGCAAACGGACGCCATAATTTATTGATGTATGCAGTAATGCGTTTCGGGAAGTCGTTCACATCCATGTGTTGCGCCGTTGCAAATAACGCCAATTTGGTGGTTGTCGTATCGGCAAAAGCCGATGTTTTACCCGAATGGAAAAAGACGGTCGAAAGTCACGTTCTTTTTGCAGATTATGATTTTATTTCGGCGAAAAATTTATCGCGAAACAATCATTTGATTACCGAAAAATTATCGTCGGGCAAAAAGGTTGTCGTCTTTTTGACCTTACAAGACTTGCAAGGCAAAGCCATAAAAGACAAGCATCAAGAAGTCTTTGGACAAGACATTGATTTGTTGCTTGTAGATGAAACACATTTCGGTGCACGTGCAGAAAAATACGGAGAAGTTCTTAAAGGCGCGACGAATTACGTTGCCGACGCAAAGAATAAAAAGGATGCCGACGATTTTGTAGAAGCAAGCGAAGCGGATGCCGCAATCAAAGTATTAAAAGCAAAGAATACGATACATTTATCGGGAACGCCTTATCGTATTTTAATGGGAAGCGAATTTTCGAAAGAAGATATTATCGCTTTTTACCAATTTACGGATATAGTAAACGATCAAAAGAAATGGGACGAAGAAAATTTCGCTTTACCCGAAGAAGAAAAGAAAGAAGATTGGGCGAACCCTTATTATGGTTTTCCACAAATGGTGCGTTTTGCATTTGTGCCTAACGAATCGTCGCGCAAAAAACTCGAAAGTCTTAGAAGAAGCGGAACAACGTATGCTTTTTCTGCTCTTTTCAAACCCAGATCTATCAAAAAGGCAGATGACGGCTCGCATAAACTATTCGAAAACGAAGAAGAAATATTGGATTTGTTCTCGGTTATCGACGGCAGTAAAGAAGACGACTTCCTTTTAGGCTTTCTTGATTACGATAAAATCAAAGAAGGCAAAATGTGCAGGCATATGGTTATTGTTTTGCCATATTGCGCATCTTGTGACGCATTAGAGGCGTTAATAAAAAACAACAAAGAACAATTCAAGAATCTCGGCGAATATGAAATCGTAAACATATCCGGCGTAGATAATCCCAATAGGTATAAAACAGCCGAAGATGTAAAGCGAGCAATTGCAAAATTTGAATCGGAAGGCAAAAAGACTATAACGCTCACGGTCAATCGTATGCTTACAGGCAGCACCGTGCGCGAATGGGATACTATGCTGTTTTTCAAAGATACGGCATCACCGCAAGAATATGATCAGGCAGTTTTCCGCCTGCAAAATCAGTATGTTACAACTTATACTGATAGCAACGGACATACGATAAAATTCAATATGAAGCCGCAGACTCTGCTCGTCGATTTCGATCCGAACAGAATGTTCGCTATGCAAGAAAGAAAATCCAAAATCTATAACGCAAACGTTGAAACAGGCGGAAATACCGAACTCGAAAAACGCATACGACAAGAGCTGGAAATTTCTCCCATTATCATGCTGAATAAAGATAAAATCGTCAAAGTCGTTGCTACCGACATCCTTGAAGCGGTCAGCAATTATCAAAAGGACAAAGGCATAAAAGACGAGGCATTGGAAGTCCCTGTCGATTTAAGCGTTCTTAAAGACGATACCATTCGTTCCGTTATTGAACGCGAAAACGAAATCGGTTCAAAGTCCGGTCTTTCCATTGCGGCTCACGAACAAGAAGACGGCAAAGAAGATGGCGACGATATAGATATACCTGATTCGTCCGGTTCGGAAAACGACTCGGATGAGCCATCAACTTCCACGCCCGTTTCCATTGACGAGCAGAAAAAGAAAGAGCAAAGTCTGTCAAAGAAGATTCAGAGTTATTATGCAAGAATTTTGCTGTTTGCCTTTATCACAAAAGATACGGTGATTTCCCTTGCCGATATTATTGCAAAAAGCACCACCGAATATAATGCAAGAACAATCAAAAATCTTGGCTTGAACGTCGAAGTTCTTTCTTTACTGAATCAACGAACAAACAAGTTCGTGCTGAGCGATTTGGATTACAAAATCCAAAATTTGAACAAATTGTCAAACGACGACTCTTTGAGCCCCGCCGAAAAAGCGTCCGTTGCAATAAACAAATTTGGCAAACTTGGTGACGCGATTGTCGTTACACCGTCGAACATTTGCGATGATATGGTAAGCCTCATCCCCGATGACACCTATACGGCACTCTCTCAAAAAAACGGAAAAGTTTTGGATATTGCAGGAACAGCCGGAGAATATGCCGTTGCGCTCTACAAAAAAATGCGTGCTTTGGGCATATCGGAAGATGTTGTCAAAAACAGCATATATACCATTCCGAAATCATCCGTATGTTATGAACTCACGCGAAAACTTTACGAAATGCTGGGGTTAAACGTGGTAAACATAGCCAAAGAGTTTGTAGCAACCGACTTACTCGAAGTCAAAAATGGCAACAACATTGATTATGATAAAATCAAGGCGTTGCTGACGCAGAACAAGCCGTTCGACACAATAAAATTGACAGATACTCTAACCGAAGGAGAAAACGATATGATAAAATTTGAAGCAGTTGTAGGAAATCCGCCATATCAAGAGGTTATTAGTAGTAATAAATCGAATAAATCATTGAGCAAACAATTATTCCCGTTTTTTATTAAAATGACAATAATGCTAAATTCAACCTATGTGGCTTTAATTACTCCATCTCGATGGTTTACTGGGGATGCTCAAGATGGCTCATTTATAAAATTAAGAGACTTTATTAAAAGTAATAACCATATAAAAACTATAAAAAATTATCCTATCGCCAGTAATGTTTTTCCTGATGTGTTTATAGCAGGTGGTGTCAATTATTATTTATACGATAAGAATTATTCAGGAAAAGTTGACTTCTCTGTTTGTACGGATAATAAAATAGTTACTCAAATTCGAAACTTGTTTGAGGAAGGGTTAGACATTATTGTAAGTAGTAGTGAAAACTATGCAATGATACAAAAATTACGGGATTCAAAATTTGTTTCTCTAACAACCATTACCAAAGGAAGAGATGCTTTTGGAATAACAGGAAAAAACGCTAATAATATATCGAGTGTTTCTGCCTTTGAAAATGCGTATGAATTGCGCTGCGCTTATGAAGAAATTCGTTATGTGAGTAAAGACAAAATAACTAAAAATATCGACATAGCTGATAAATGGAAAATCTTTATATCAAAAGGCAATGGCGGAGCCGGTACATTGGGTGATGGTAAGCCAGTAGCTATTTTAGGCAAACCATATATTGGGAAAGCGCAATCTGTGTGCACGGATTCCTTAATTCCTATTGGCGCATTTGATACAAAAAAAGAAGCGATCAATCTTCAAAAATACATAAAAACAAAATTTGTGAGATATATGGTTGGAATTCTTAAAGTGTCCCAAAACGTGTCCCAAAACGTGTACCAATTTGTCCCCCTTCAAGATTTCACCGACAAGTCGGACATCGATTGGTCAAAATCTGTTGCTGAAATCGATCAGCAACTCTACAAAAAATATAATCTCGACGATTCTGAAATCGCCTTCGTCGAGTCAATGATAAAACCTATGGAGTAAAATATGGATTGGTTAGAAAAATACATACACTATCGGAATATTAAGGAAGTCGGTGACTATATCGATGACGTGCAAAAATTAAGGTATTTATATCGGTCAATGCAATATGATAAAATGCAATATCATATTAGCGATTTAACGCTAAAATACCCTGCAGAAACTGTCATTTGGAATATGGCAAATAACGCCCCGCCACAAACATACAATCAAATGTATCAAAGCGCAGAAGCGTTTTTGCAGGCGGTTGGAGTAAAATTGTTGACAGAGAAACTAAAGTCTTAACGTTCATCAAATGCGTATTTAAATAAATGCCCAAAAGGAATCAGTCAAATGATAAAAAATATTACAATTTCAAATATTGCGACAATAAAAAATATTTCCTTTGCTCCATATCAAGTAAATTATATGTTTGGCGGGAATGGATCGGGTAAAACTACCATATCAAAGTATTTGGCTAATTTAGACAACTACACAAATGGAACAATTATATCAGATAGTAATTGTGATATCCTTGTATACAACAAAGATTTTGTAGATTTAAATTTTTCGGATAAAAATGCAATAAAAGGCATATTTACTATTGGTGAAACAGCTGTAGAGGCAACAGAATATATAGAATCAAAAGAGAAAGATAAAAGTAATATTGAAAAAACAATAACTACTTATGGAAATAGTATAGATGCCCTACAAACAGAAATAAATCAACTTTTGTCCGATTACGAGCAAAATTGTTGGAATACTGAAAAACAATTAGGTGAAATGTTTTCTAAAGCATTGGTAGGTTTCCGTGGGTCTGCAAAAGCATTTGCACAAAAAGTTCGAGATTCTTATTCCGAACAATTTTTTGATTGCTCTATTGATAATTTATTGGAAACTTACAAACAAATATACGATAATGATGTACAAGAATATGATTTAATAAAAGACTTTGAATTTAATATTCAAGAATTTGTCAATAATCATCTTCTTTCTCAAAGCATTGTCAAGAGTTCAGAATCAAATTTCTCCAAATTCATTGAATTGTTGGGAAATGTGAACTGGGTCAGCCAAGGATTGAAATACACTATTGACACAGATGTTTGTCCGTTTTGCCAACAAATAATTCCAGAAGAACGTTTGAATGAAATAAGAGAGCTGTTTGATGAAACATATACAAACTCAATTACTCAATTACAGAAACTAAAAGAGTTATATAAACAAAAGATATCCCATGCTTTTGCCGTTTTGGACGCCATCATATGCAAAATTGAGACAATCCCCTTTTTAGCTACCGAAAACTTCAAAGCTTTAGTAGACAAATTTAAAACAATTGCATCAGAGAATGAAAGTTTAATTTCAAAAAAGATCAACGAACCGGCTTCCAAATATGAATTAAGTGATCCCTATTCAGTAGTAGAAGAATTAAATAATGAAATAGGTAAATTTAACGAATTGATACAAAACAACAATAAGCTGTCGAAGAATCTAAAGCAAGCGCGAAAAGACTTCTCGTCTCAGCTTTGGAATTATATTGCAAATAACAGGTTGCATTCAGTTACAGAACAATTTCTAAAAAACATAACAGGCAAAAATAATGGCATGCAGGTTTTAATGAATAAAAGGGATGCTGCAAAAGAGTCATTAAAAATTTGTATTTCTGAAATAAATGAAAAACGTTCAAGTGTTGTTTGTATCGATAATACTATCAGCGAAATCAATTCACTTTTGGCTGAATTTGGATTTAACGGCTTTAAAATCGAGAAAAAAGACGAATTATCCTATCGTCTAATAAGATCAGATGGACAAGAGGTCAAAGAATCATTGAGCGAAGGTGAACACAGATTTATCACTTTTTTATACTTCTATGAATTGATAAAGGGGGCTTTTGACAAAGATCAAACTATAAAGAATAAAATTCTTGTAATTGACGATCCGATTTCAAGCTTGGACAGTAATATTCTATTCATTGTAAGTTATTTAGTTCGAGACATTATTGGTAGGTGTCTAAACGGGTCAAACATAGAGCAAGTATTTGTTTTAACTCATAACATATATTTCCATCAAGAAATATGTTTTAAAGGAATGCGCGGCAACATAAGCAAACTTAAAGAACATTTTTGGATTATAAGAAAAATTAATGAAGAAACACAAATTGCCGGATATGAGGGAAATCAGATACATTCATCATATGAATTATTATGGAATGAATATAAAAATCCAAATACCGATGCCGCTTTAATATGTAACACAATGCGAAGAATTTTAGAACACTATTTTAATGTAATTGGCAATTTGAATTATGAGGAAATAATAGATAAATTTTCCGGACAGGATAAATTGATTTGTAAAACTCTATTATCTTACATTAACGCCGGTTCACACACAATAAATGATGATTTTCATTTAAGTATAAGCAACGAAATGGTAGATAAATATAAAGGTGTTTTTAAAAAAATATTCGAAAGCGCCGGCCAACTCGACCATTATAACATGATGATGAGACCTTAACTATTCGATTTGCGTTACTAACGCTCCAGCATATAAGATTCCTTGTAACAGTTTAATGTAAAAAATAAAGCGTAAATACTGCATAAAAATAGACGGACAAATTTTAGTGATTTATCCGTCTAAAATTCTATATTAAAGGCTATTTGTCGCAAGTGTATATTTTCTTTGCAAGCTCATTCTTCTGCGCCAAATCGTCGTGCGATTTACATTCAAAAGACGTGTTACTTCGAGATAAGTAAGTCCTGCCATATAGGCACATAACGTTTCGTATTCAGCGGCGGTAAGTTTCATCTTCGATATAAGCCCGTCAACGACTGTATAATCGGTTTTCTGCTCCTCGTCGAGTGTTGTTTCGGATTCTGCCGTAATTCGCTCGTCAAGGCTTATTGTGTTTGATAAATAGCGTGTGTATTGCTTTTGTAAATAACTGTCGGCGCAACGATAACAAGCACTTTTAATTGTAACAACCTTTCCGTATTTCGTAGTATAGCCGTCGCCGAGTTTCTCGCCTATATGTTGACATAAAAACAACATTGCCTCTTGCGCAATATCGTATGCGTTTGAGAACGGCGAAAGATCCTCTTTCGAGCGGTTCATATCTCTTAATAATCCCTTGTAGAGATAATGCAAGTCTTTACCCGAACGGACGATTACCGTCTTGATACAGGTCAAAGCGATTACTTCGCCGATTTTCTGTATGTTTTCTGTCGAGATAACTACGTCGTTATCTAAAATACCTTTGTTTACTTCTTTCATTTCTTGGATACCTCCGATTTATTTTCGCCTTTCGGCAAAAACGGAAGTAGCACCGGGAAAAGATTTGAGTTTTTTGCGTTGTAGTTGGTTAGACGGAAGTCAACGAACAGCACAAAAATTGTTGCGTAAATGTAATAAAAAAGGTTAAGCATCAAACTGATACCCAACCTCAAGAAATGAGAAACTCAATATAAATTCTAATTCTAACGCCTTAAAAATTTTCGGCAACAAATTTTTGCCGTTGACTTTCGCTTTTCACTGTGCTACAAACGCAGACGAAAGGCGATAAATCGAAGCGTTATATAGTGCCATATAGAGTATCCATAAAAATATGTCACAGTCGATACGTATTTCAAGCAAGCCGCTCAAAAATCCATTTCGTCCTCCCATAAGGACACGAGCATAAAGGCTCTGTTGGATAAAGAGTATAAGGATTGCGTCGATTATATTAATTTGTACAAATAAAGCCGCATTGCCGTTTTTGACGGCAAGCGCAATCGAAGTATAAGTAGGCGTCGGTCAATTATCCATCAAAGACGGTTGGCTGACGCCGAGAAATGATAAGTCGGAGAAAATAATGAGAACAAAGTTGGTAAACGTAAAAGAATACGCCCAAAAACGGGAGCATTCTATAAGCATAGCCAGAAAGACGTTATCCGTCGGTTCGTTTTTAGGACCGTATACGGTAAGTTTTTTGATGTTTTTCGTTTTTCCGTTGGTTTTCGGCATCGTGATGTCGTTTTCAAAGTTTTCTTCAAAGTCCTTTCTGCCAGAAGAATTTGGCACGTTAGACAATTTCAAAGTTTTGTTTGGAGATACTGCGATAGCCAAAGATTTTTGGTCGTCCGTTTGGACAACCGTTAAGTTTTGTGCATGCATAGTGCCTTTATCGATAATTATTCCTTTGGCATTGGCGCTGTTGATAAATCAAAAACCTCCGGGATACAAGATATTCAGAGCCGCTATATACGTTCCGAGTATTTTCCCGTTGACGGCGACGGGTTTGATACTAATGCGCCTTTTTGACGCACATTACGGTTGGATAAACTCCGTTTTCAATTTGACGACGGACTGGTTCGGCGAAGTGAACGCATGCTGGTTTATGATTGGCTTGCTTTGTATATGGTGCGGCATCGGCGGAAACTTTATAATATTCTGCGCAGGGTTGGAAAACGTGGACAAAACGTTATACGAGGCGGCAAACGTCGACGGATGTTCCGCTTGGAAAAAGTTTTGGCACGTTACTTTGCCGGGTATCAGACCGCAGTTGTTCTTGACCTTGTTTACGACGTTGATAGGGTATATGAACGTCTACGGACAGATTTATATTTTAGGAAGCAACAATCCCGATTTGAACGAAATGAAATCGGCGGTATACCGCATTCAGGACTTGCTTGCAGGTTCCAATTCGAGAGCGTTCGGCTATGCGGCGGCAATGGGCATATGCCTTGGTATTATTATCATCGCCATATCCGTCGTCCAGCTCACGATCGACAGAAATCACAAAGGAGGCCACAAACGTGTTGAAAGGTTTAGACAGTGGAAAGAAAATAAATAAAACCGTTTCCTTCGTGTTGCTTGCGATCGTGGCGGTATTTATGATCTTGCCGTTGGTGTGGGGCATAGCGGGTTCTTTCCGTGAAAGCGGCGACGTATTTTCTCATCCCGAAAAGTTTTTCCCGTCCAACTGGGACGCGTTTACGTTGAACGGATACAAAGAACTGTTTTCAAAGACGGAATATAACCCGAGCAGAGCGAACGAGTGGTACCCGATTTGGAACTGGTTGCTCAATTCTTTGATCGTCGCAGTGGGCGGAACGCTGGTCTATCTGCTGATAGCGTCGCTTGCCGCTTATGCGTTCGTATTCCTTGATTTTAAGTATTCTAACAAGATATTTTACTTCTTAGTATGCACGATGACGATTCCGGGGATAGTGTCTACCACGCCGCAGTTGATAAATATGAATCTCCTCGGAGCCTACAAGTCGCTTATGGGATTGATATTGCCGACTTTCAGTGGAGTTTACGGCGTATTTTTGATAAGGCAGTTTTTCTTGAATATTCCCAAGGATTTGGTGGAAAACGCAAGAATGGACGGAGCAAGCAACTTCACGATTTTCCTAAAGGTCGTTTTGCCTCTCGGCAAGTCCGCGTTGTTCGTGCAAGGACTGTTCGGCTTTATGGGGGCGTGGAATGACGTACAATGGGCACAATTGATAATCGGCAACGCTCCTCGCGATACATGGACTTTGGCTTACGGGCTTAAAGTCATATCCGACCAATGCGAAGCCTACGAGTCGATAACGTTGTCTTTGGCGAGTGCGGTGATCGCCATGGTGCCTATATTTATCGTGTATCTAATCGCACAGAATAAGATTATCGAGGGTGTTGCCAGCACCGGTATAAAGCGTTAAAGGTGAAAAAATGGATACTTTCGTTACCAAAAAACAGGCAAAGGAATTGCTTAAACAAAACAAAAACAAACTGATTGACGAAACGCTTACGTCGTTCGTTTCCTTGCAAAACGTAAACAAAATATACCCGAACGGCGTGCAAGCCGTGTACGATTTCAATCTCGAAGTCGGCAAAAACGAGTTCGTAGCGTTGGTCGGACCTTCCGGCTGCGGGAAAAGCACGACACTGAGAATGATAGCCGGACTTGAAGAAATCACTTCGGGCGCATTGTATATCGATAAGGCGTACAGCAATTATTTGCAAAGCAAAGACCGCAATATAGCGATGGTTTTTCAGAGCTACGCGCTTTATCCTCAAATGTCCGTATACGATAACATAGCGTTTGGTTTGAAGATACGCAAATTGCCAAAGAAAGAGATAGAGGAGAGAGTTTTCAAAGCTGCCGAAATACTGGATTTGGGAGACTATCTTGACAGAAAGCCCAAAGAATTATCGGGCGGTCAAATGCAAAGAGTCGCTCTCGGCAGAGCAATCGTAAGACAAGCGGATTTGTTTCTGATGGATGAACCGCTTTCCAATTTGGACGCAAAGTTGCGCGTGCAAATGCGTTCGGAGATTATCCGCATCCATAAAGAAGTGGGCGCAACCACGATTTACGTTACGCACGACCAAACGGAAGCGATGACTATGGCAAACACCATCGTGGTCATGAATAAAGGCTTTATTCAACAAACTGGCAAGGCGATAGACGTATACAATTCACCCAACAATCTCTTCGTCGCAACGTTTATCGGAAGCCCCGCAATGAACGTTATAGAGGCAGAATATCACGACGGAAAACTTGTGTTCGACAACGGTTTCGTTATAGATTTGCCAATAGGTTTCGATGAGAAATACAAGGCGTTCGTAAAATCAAAAATCAGTGAAATAAGCGGACAAATCAACGATTTCGACAGTTTGACGGATGAAACGATAGCAAGAATGAACGCCGCTCAGATTTATAGAAAGGACGAGAAGAAAACGACGCTAAATACAAATAAAAAAGGCATTTTTGCTTGGATAAAAGAGAAAAAGTTGTCCGAAGAACGTGCGAAAAACAGAAGGAGCGAATTGCTTGCGGAGTTGAGCGATATGCTCTCCTGGTACGAAAGCGCAATTGACGGAGGTAGAGTCAAAGTGGGTATTCGCCCCGAGCACGTATACGTGGCGAATATGTTCAACGGATGTGAAAAATCTTCGGAAATCAACGCAAAATCGACGTTTGCCGAATTGCTGGGAAGCGAGAATATCTTGCATTTCGATTTATTCGGCACGGATTTTCAAGTTAAAACGTCCCAAATCGAAGTTATGCCGGAAATGGAATTTAACCTCGTGTTCGACACGAGTAAGATTCACGTTTTCGACGTTAAAAGCGGTTTGGTTATAAAGTAATTCAAGGAGGAAAACCTATGACATCAAACAAAAGAGTATTTATTGCACTTTTATTGATAGTTTGCTTATGTCTTGCGCTCGTGGCGTGCAACGATTCGCCGTCAGATCCGCAAACCCCTCAAGATACGTACGACGGAACGGCTGTAATTCGTTTGACTGCAATAGGCCCTACGACGATTAAGTCAGGCAAAACCGTACAAATAAGGGCATCGGTTACGGGTACGGAGAAAAAGGACGTCGTGTTCTCTTCAAGCGACGAAACGATTGCTACGGTCAACGAAAAAGGACTTGTAACGGGACTTAAAGCAGGCACGGCGACTATAGTTTGCAAACTAGTCGAAGACGAACGTTGCAAGAAGAGCATCACCGTTACGGTCGAACAAGCGGTTGTGCCTACGGAAATTCGCATAGAGGGCGCCGGCGAGCAAATTCAATGGGTGGAAGAGACGTTGCAACTCAGTATAGAGGTTTCTCCCTCCGATGCGTCTGCGCTTGTCGATTGGACGTCGTCGGATACGAACGTAGCAACGGTTTCAGCAAGCGGTCTCGTATCTTTCGTTTCAACGGGTAACGTTGCGATTAAGGCATCCTCAAAAGAGGACGCAAGCGTTTCGGCGAGCGTGGCGTTCACCGTCAAGAAAGGCGTTTTCCGTAGCGACCTGGGCTCGCCTTATTGGGATATCGCCAATCAATGCGACGACGAGAATCCGCACGTGAGCTTGACGCTTTCGGATGATCAAGCAGGCTATCATTCTTTATACGCTGCAAACGTGAGCGCAACGCGTTATTACGTCGAGGGAAGTTTCCGTATCACGAAACAGATTTCCGCATGGCCTTGGCAAGGCGTAGGCTTCGGCAGCGGACTGAGCGAAACGTCCACTAGATATTTCATTTTCAGCCCGAGAGTGGACGGACAAGGCAATACGTTCAACAAGTTTATCGTAAAAGATTTGCCCAATGAAACGTGGGGACCGATTACCACTCGTTCTCAAACGTGGGGCGAAAACGGGCTCAACGATATAGACTGGGCAAACGATGCCGTCAAGGTTGCTTTGCTTAGGGATAACAACAAATACTATTATCTCATCAACGACAAGTTGATGTACGTTGACGATGCAGCCGTTTACGACGATGTGCCCACTATACCAATTATGGTTGCCGTAGACGTTTGTGTGGACGTTTCCGATTATAAAATCGTGACCGACAATACGGAAATAGACGGAATTCTCGCACAAGACAATTTCAAACAATCTTTCTATGCGTCCAATGCGAATATCGTAGATTACGAGAGCAACGACCTGTTCACTTTCCGCAGTAACACCGTAATGTCAAAAGACAACAAAGTGAAGAGTATAGGCGACTCTGCAAAACTCGTTGGCAATTTCTCCGTTGAATTCGACGTTACGGATATCGGTTACAACAAGGCTCAAACGAACGCAATAACGGGTATATCTCTCAACCTCTCACGTTATGAGAGCGCAGATACCGTGGATACGTTCATTTTGGGTAAATCCGCAAATCAACCCTCGTTAAACGGTTTGACGGCAGGATTCTATAACTGGTCTTATCTGAAATCTTTCGAGGACAGTTCCGGTTGGTATTATTGGATGGAGAGTTCCGAAAAAGTTGCAGACGACGCACCGGGAACGCATCACGTTAAAGTTACGCGCACGATTGAAAACAACAAGGCCACTTTCAGGATGTGGGTCGACGACGTCGAGATAACCTTTGATTTCAAGTCGACGCAATGGGATTCTCTGACGACCAAATATACGGGCGCATACGTGTTGTGGATAGGCGGAGAATACGCTTCCGGTCAAATTACGAACCTGAGATTCGAATCGAATCTGGATAAATAAAAAAAGGAGAGCAAAATTATGAAGAAAACATTAGTTGTTGTCGTGTTAATTCTTGCGTTATGTCTTGGCGTATTCGTCGGATGCAACAATAAGACTTGTACGAACCACGTAGATGCAAACAATGACGGCAAATGTGACAATTGCGGCGCTGACGTAACGACTGAAGTGAAATATTCGGTTGATATAACCAATGAAAACTCCTCTTTGTACGAGGGCAAAACGCTTCAGCTCAACGTTACCAAAGAGCCTGCGGATGCAGTTGTTAATTGGTCTACTTCCGACGCAACCGTCGCAACGGTTGAAAACGGCGTCGTTACGGCTTTGAAGGCAGGTACGGTTACCGTTACTGCAACCGTCAAAGAGGGCGTCAGCGACAGCGTTACCATCACGGTTTTTCCGTATACGATATCAATCGAAGACGTTGCTTCCGCAGAAATCAAAGCGGGTGCTACGTTGACGCTCACGGCAAACAAACAACCTGCAGACGCAGTCGTATCTTGGACAAGTTCCAACAACGAAGTCGCAACGGTCGAGAACGGCGTAGTTACGGCTCTTGCAAAAGGTAAAACCACCATCACCGCAAGCGTGAAAGACGGCGTCAGCGACAGTATAGAAATTACGGTCGTTGACCCTATCGCAAATGCAAAAATCAACACGGAAAAATTTGATTTTTCCGGTATGTACACAGACGCACCCGTTATTAAATCCAACGGAAAGCAAAACTCGTTTGCAGTGCTCACCGGCGATGCAGGCAAGTATTACGTTGCGTCGGCAGTGATAAAAGTAACCGAGCCGGACGGCGGCGATACTTGGTCGAGAGTGGGTATTTCTCACTTCAACGGCACTGATTCGTATTACGGACTTCAACTTTCCCCCGGCCCGAACTTCACGGCGCGTAAAACCGTTACGATGGTTATCAAAAACGACAACGTGCAATGGGGTACGATTACCGACCGCTCGCAAGTATGGAACCAACACGCACTCGGCGCAATCAATTTTGACGAAGTAAAAATCACAGCAGTTCGTAACGGCAACGATTTCTACGCTTACATCAACGACCAATTGTACTATCTGGACAACGGCGTAGAGGGATTTGATGGAGACACCGTTCCCGTACTCAACCTTGGAAGTTGTACTGCCGAATATTCAAAAATTACGGCTGAATTCGGTGAAGAAGCTGTTAATAATTATCTCAAAAATGCCGATAAATCAATGTTCTACGGTTCTTTCGCAGATACCGTTTTCGGTGAAAACGGCAGCATCAAATTCGTCGGCGCAGCGGATAGCACTTGCAGTACGAACGTCAAAGACCACGGCGCAAAATCAATCGGAACGTCTGCCGTTCTCGCTGCAAACGTCGAAGGTACGGTTGAATTCGATATTACCATCGACGCTTTCGGCGGCAGAGACGCAATGCCTGCAATGGCAATTACTATCAACAGATACGATTCCGCTTGCGCAGAAGCACGTTCTCTCGTGATGTCTCAGTATAAAGCGGGTTGGACGGGCTGGAACATCAACGCCGATTTACCCGGTGGCATTGGAAGCGGCGGTGAGGAATACAAAAACGGCGAAACCGCTACTCGTTTGGAAGAAGGCGCAACCTATCACGTAGTGTTTACTCGTTTGATGGATAACGGACAAGACACTAAAATGAAGATAACCGACTCCAATGGCAACGTTTTGATTGAGCATACGCACGGCTGGAACGACTCTTACACGGGTAGAGTAGTCGTAAGTTTCCTCAGCAGAGATTTGGATTGCACCATCAGCAATATCGTCATCACGAGTAAAAACGCATAAGCGTTACGAGTAGTTTCTCGTTGGCGTATCGGACGATTAAATATAAGTTTATCGTCTAAACAGTTATAAGTATTAGTATTCCGTGGGTTCGGGGAGAGCGTTTGCTCTCCCCGGCTCAAGATGATATAGTCGACGTTTGTCGATGAGAGGTTTTGAATGTCTGTTGTATTTTTCAAAGACGAAAAGTTGTTTCATCTTACCAACGGCAAGGTGTCTATGTACTTGCAAATAAGCGAAAACGGGGCGGTGCTTTGCCCCTATTTCGGCAAATACATATCGGAATTCGACGCAAAGAGCGAGGGATTTATTACTCCCGATTGGTATTCGACGTATTACGATAAGGACAAAGTGCGCGAGTGTAAAACGAGCGATATGCATTTCAATTCGTCGTCGTTTTTAGTGCCGTTCACAAATTTTGCGGATAGCAGACCGAGTCTTGTGGAGGTGGAGGGATTTCAAAACGACAAATTGATTTTTCTTTATCGTTCGCATCGTATTTACAAGGGAAAACCGACGCTTTGCCCGTTGCCTTACGTGCGAGACGAGCAAAACGAGTCTGAAACGTTGGAAATAACTTTGTGGGACAAATATCACGATTTGACGCTTAAAGTGTCTCTCACCGTTTTTGAAAAGTACAATTGCGTTATTAGAAACACCACTCTTGAAAATCATTCCGGCAAAAGCGTATGGCTGACGAAAGCAATGAGTTTGTCTCAAGATTTTTGCAGAGCAGATATGGATATCGTGCATTTCCCCGGCGAATGGTGCAACGAAAGACAGTTTAGAAGAGAAAGACTCACCGAGGGATGCAAGGTGGTCTCTTCCGCGTCGGGACGCAGCTCGCACGAACATAATCCTTTCGTTATGCTTTGCGACCGCGATGCAAACGAAACGTTTGGAGAAGTTTACGCTTTTTCGCTGATGTATTCAGGCTCTTTCAAATGCAATGCGTTCGTAGGGAAAACCGGCGTTACGAGATTGAATATGGGCATAAACGACGAGGTGTTCAAGTATGAATTGCGCCCCGACGACGAGTTCGTTTTTCCGGAAGGCGTTTGCGTATATTCGTGCAACGGCTTTGGCAACGTAAGCCGACAGATGCACGATTTGGTAAGAAACAATATCGTAAAAGACAACAACGTCGAGGCGTTTCGCTCCATTCTGTTAAACTCTTGGGAAGGGTGCTACATGGATTTTGATACGGGAAAAGTGCTCGACCTTATTCGTTCCGCAAAGAAAATAGGCGTCGGTCTGTTCGTGCTTGACGACGGTTGGTTTGGAAGCAGGGACGACGATGAACGTTCGCTCGGGGATTGGTTCGTCAATTCCAAAAAAATAGATTTACGCAGAATAATCGACGAGTGCCACGAGAACGGAATGCTTTTCGGACTTTGGTTCGAGCCCGAAATGGGCAATTTGGATTCCGATTTTTTGAGAGAACACCCTCAATATGCCGCCGTAGACTACAACACGAATTTTTGGCTTTCCAGGCATCAGGTAGCGTTGAACTTCGCCGACGAAAAGGTGGTAGACGCGGTATATGAAAGAATCGCCGATATTTTGTCGAATTATCGGATAGATTACGTAAAATGGGATCACAATCGCCAATTGGAAGATTGTTTCGCAGCAAACCTCGACGGCGCGCATCAAGGCGAATTCTATCATCGCAACACGCTCGGTTATTATCGCCTTGCCAAGATGCTTACGGAAAGGTTTGACCACGTGCATTTCCAAGGTTGCGCAAGCGGCGGCGGACGTTTTGACCTCGGCACGTTGTTCTATTTCCCCGAAATATGGACGAGCGACGAAAACGACCCCGTACAAAGGCTGTTTATACAATACGGAACGTCGTTCTGTTATCCGCCGTCGGTTTCGGGCAGCCACGTCAACGATTGCAAAATCACGGATTATAAGACGAAAGCGGAAATCACGCTATTCGGCTCGTACGGCTTTGAACTCGATCCGCGAAAACTCACAGAAAAAGACGTTCTTGAAATCCGAAAAGTCAATGAGATTTTTAAGAAATATCACGATTCCGTCGTGCTTGAGGGCGATATGTATAGATTGATTTCCCCCTTTGACAAAGAGGCGTTTGCCATTCAAATGGTGTCGAAAGACAAGTCGGAATCATTATTCTTATTCGTCAATTTACTGAAAAAACTGCGTGCTCGCAGATTCGTAAAATTGCAGGGACTGAAAGAGGACGCCTATTACGTCAATAGTTTGGACGATAAGGCGCACAAAGGGGAGTATTATATGAACGTAGGGCTAAATCTCTCGTACAATCTTTACGAATTCGATTCCTATCTCGTAACATTGCAGGAGGTCGAGAATGAAACTGTGTGATATTGCTATTCGCGACCCGTATATATATGCCGACGAAAAGGAAGGAGAATACTACTTGTATTCTTCCGGTGTCGGTCAATTCGGGAGAGGTTTTTGCGCATATAAATCCAAGGATTTAGAGAATTGGAGCGAGCCCTTTGTCGTGTTCGACGCAAGCAATTTTTGGGCAAAAGACGATTACTGGGCGCCCGAAGTGCATCGTTACGATGGAAAATACTATTTGTTCGGGACGTTCGGAACTGGGGGAAGGAAAAGAACGTGTCAAATTCTCGTTTCGGACAGCCCGGCGGGCCCGTTCGAGGTGTGGAGCGATGCAATTGCCCCTGAGGGATGGTTTGCTTTGGACGCAACGTTGTACGTAAAAGACGCCGTTCCGTATGCCGTTTTTTCCCACGAATGGGTGCAAATAGATGACGGAGAAATGTGTTACGTCAAATTGACCGACGATTTATCGGCAGCAGTTGGAAGACCCGTAAAAATGTTTTCCGCAAGTCAATCCGGTTGGGCGGTTTCTCCCACGTGGAATACGAAAAACACGGCGATTTATATAGTGGACGCACCGTTCGTTTATAATGTAGACGGAGTTGAGTTTATGCTTTGGTCAAGTTGGTCGAACGTCGATAAACCGAGATACTCCGTAGGTGTCGCATATCCCGAAAACGACGATATGTTAGGGGGGAAATATCGCCATAGTCTGCTCAAATTGCCGACGGAAGATTGCGGACACGCTATGGTTTTCAAGGATTTTGACGGTGCGTATCGCATTTGTTATCACAACAACAATTCCAATTGCGGAAAAGAAAGAGCGATAATTAACTACTTAAAAATAATTGACGGAGAGGTGAAAGTATTTGAAAACGATTAGTTCGATAGGCGTTCTGTTGTTATGCGTAACGTTTTTATTGTCGTTATGCGCGTGTTCTTCGAAGGGGCAGCACCCCATAGACGAAAACGAACCTCCAAAAGAGTATTCGAACGAAGTGCAGGTGGTGTTGCTTTTAGGACAAAGCAATGCCGAGGGGCATACCAACAGTTCGTATCTTGTGAAAACCGTTGGAGAGGAAAAAGCCGCAGAGTATGCAAAAGGATACGATAACGTAAACATTTCGTACGCATGCACCGTATCGGCAAATACCAGCGACGGAAAATTCGTTCCCGTAAAACTGGGACAAGGGACCGCCACGTCAAAATTCGGGCCCGAAGTGGGTATTGCGGAAAAGATTTCCGCACTTGATTTGGCGAAACGAGTATACGTAATTAAATATGCATACGGCGGAACGACCCTGACAACGCAATGGCGCTCTCCTTCAAGCAAAAACACGGGAGGATTGTATACGGGTGCCGTCCAATACGTCAACGAGCAATTGAAAAAACTCGAGGAGCAAGACTTGTATCCCGTCGTCAAGGCTATATGCTGGATGCAGGGCGAGTCGGACTCCGACGGAACTAGTTACAATTCTTACGAGGAATTGGAGCGCAACTTCGTCAAAGATATACGCAAAGAATTTGCGTTTTATAAGCCGACCGATTCCGAGATAGGTTTTGTGGACGCAGGCATCTCCGATTGCGTTGCGTGGACTCATTATCAAGTCGTAAACGACGCCAAAAAGAGTCTTGCGCAATCTGACGAAGCGCACGTTTATTTGGACACTATCGCCGCCAATTTGAGGTATAATGCCGAGCCTCTCGGCGCTCCCGATATATACCATTACGATTCGTCGTCAATGATTGAGTTGGGACATATGTTTGCAGACGCACTTATACAAAACTTTTTGGAACTTTAAAGCTTTGCTTCGTCCGCTATTAAGACACACGCAAAAGGAGCGTACAAAACTCCGTCGCGCGTGTCTTTTTTATACGAAATAACGGGGAAATTGCCGCTTTTTTGGCGATTTACGCAAGCAATTCGTCGTTGTCTAAATTTGAAACGAAACGTGGTAGAAGTAACTAATTATGACGTTATCTTCCGTCGTGTTTTCGATATATTCCAATCTTTGCTTTACGATATAGTTTCTCGTTCTATATACGTTGTCTGCCTGCAATATAAAATCCGGGATAAATTTTTCCATATTCATTCTCCTTATGCCGTAAGATGGTTCTGAATAAAAACCAATAATTGCCTGTTAAGTCTTGTGATGTGTTCTCTTGCATAACCATATTTGTCGGCTGCAGATTCTTGTGTATTGTTTTCGACGTACATACAATAGTACAATTCGTAAAGTTTTGGCGGTGCTTGACAAACCACTTCGTTATATTCTTCAGCGGTTTTTGACACAGTACATTCGCCGAGAATTTTTGCCTTTTGCGCCATTTCGTCACGACGCGCATAATAATATCTTATATTTTTCAGATCTTCTCTGATTGCTGTAAATGTTTTCATATAAATTTCTCCTAGTTCTTATAAATAGATTTTCCGTAGCGGAGAATAAAAATATCCCCACTCGGTTTGCGACCTTTTTCAACACGTCGCATTCGGGTTGGGGATATTGTCTCCTATCGAATCTTATCTATAAAAGCGGGGAACGAGGATTTATCTTGGGCGCTGTTACAGCCCGACCTTGATTTGCCTATATAGACGTATGTAGTTTTCCTTTTTAGTGATTATCTTTGCACAACTTTGATAAGTCGCACGTTGTTCTTTTTCTGCTCAAAGTATTTGGCGTGGCAATGTGAACATCTCCCCACGATTTCGCCGTTACTTTTAACACTCGCTACAAAATACTTCCTGCATTCGGGACACAGTTTTCGTATCGGAATAGCATCTTGCGTGATAATAGCATTATCCATAAAAGTACCTCCTTCGCCCATAGCGCACATAGACTTGTATTTAGCCCACTGCATTGACGGGGTTAGGCACTCCCACATCGCAGTAAAACTATCTTGCGCACCCTATATACAATTTCCTTATAAACCGGGGCAGTTATTCGGAAACTATATCGATTTGGTAGATATCGTCATAAAATATCTTCTTTTGACCTATCGTCAAATAATGATAGACCACGATGTTTTTCGCAACGGTTCCTTCTATATCAATGTAATGTCCGTTGAGATAGAAATTGATTCTAACAACCGTTCCTTTGTCCACTCTCACAAGGGTTTTGGACAATTCTTCTTTTTTTTCGTCGGAAAATTCGTGTTTAGGAACGCGTGTGCGCTTTTCAATTCTGCTTTGCAATTCTTCGGACAAGCCTTTTAGTGCATCTAATGGAAGGAACTGAGCTGCGCGATTCACATCGTCATTGTTTTTAACCGCCATTGTGTCCTCCAATCAGTTTGTTGCGTTCTTTTTGTGTTGCGCCTTCTTGTAAGTCGAAACCTCGCAACATTGCATTTTTGCCAAACTTTTCTTTGATTTCTAACACCGCTTTTTCGACATTGCGCTCTTTTTGCAATGCGTCCAAATCCGTAAACAAATCATAGCCCTCGGCAGATTCATCCACGAGTCCGCTAAAACATATAGCGAGTCTGCGGATAGGAACGTCTTGGTGTGTGGTATCTTCAAAAATTCTATCAACGTATTCCTTAACCATTGAATAGAGATTGGTACTGTTAGCCATTTTGAGCGTTCCGCCCGTAGCCGGAGCAGCATCTTTTGAATATCCGACGGAAATACCGATGTGGCTTGCAATCAAATGTTCTTTTAAGAGTCGCTGACAACCACTCAAAGCCATCTCTTGTATGACGATATGTGCTTTATCGTATGCGTAGTCGCTGAACAAGATTTGAGAATTTGAGATAGATTTTGACTTACCCTTGTAGTTCTTGATGTCCGCAATCGTACAACTTTCTTTGCCGTTTGCGTGGTCGATTAGCAATTTAGCGTTCTTACCGAAATTCCTATAAAGGAGATCTTCCGGGGCTGTTGCTACGCCTTTCATATCATGAATTCCATATCGGGCGAGCCTTGTGGCAATACCGTTTGCGATATTCCAAAAGTCGGTTATCGGTCTATGCTCCCACAAAGTTTCTTTGAATGTTTGTTCGTCAAGCATTCCTATATGGTCTTTGCAATGTTTCGCCGTGATGTCGAGTGCAATCTTTGCAAGATACAGGTTTGTGCCTATACCGCAAGTCGCAGGAATATGCGTACGCTCGGCTATCTCGTTTATGATTTTCTTTGCAAGTTGCTTTGGTTCGAGTTTGTAAATAGACAAGTAGTCCGTAACGTCTATAAAAGCTTCATCGATTGAGTATTGATGTATATCGTCCGGCGAGAAATAATCGAGATATATATCAAAAATGTCTGCGCAGTATTTGATATACAAACTCATGTGCGGGAGAGCAATAATATAATCTATGTTTTTAGGGATTTCAAACAGTCTGCAACGGTTTCTGACTCCGAGCGCTTTCATCTTTGGAGTAATTGCCAAAGTTATAGCTCCTTTTCCGCGAGATTCGTCTGCAACGACAAGGTTTGTTTCAAACGGACTTAACCCACGTTCCGCACATTCAACAGATGCGAAGAATGATTTCATATCTATGCAAAGATAAGTCCGTTGTTTTTCCATATTGCTCCTTTATAACAAGTCCTTTATCACTTTTACGGCTATGCCTTGAATTTGAATGTTCTTATAGAACATATCTTGAAGTGCATCGTTTTCGGGATGCAACCTTATTAGTTTGTGCTTTTTATCCAAAAAATATCGCTTTAACGTAGCCTCTCCGTCATCCGTGAGTGCAACCACTATTTGTCCTTCGTTTGCAGTATCTTGCTTTCGTATAACAACCAAATCTCCGTTGTTTACGCCTGCGTTTATCATACTTTCGCCTTTCGCTTTCAGTATGAAGTACTCTCCGGGACCGAAGAACTCGGTAGAGATTGATACATACGATTCTATATTTTCTTCCGCTAGTATCGGAGAGCCGCAAGCAATGTCGCCGACAATCGGGCAAGCCGTTACGTTGGACATAGTTTTGGCAAACTTCGATGTAGTGAGATTGCAATGCTTGCCTTTTCTCTCGATAATGCCTTCTGACACCAAATAGTTGATATATCTGCTGACCGTGGAAGGATTTACGTTTATCGCGTCGGCAATTTCATATATAGACGGAGTGCCGTTGTTCTCACGCAAACTCTCGTTGAGTATGTTCAAAATCTTATCTATCGTTTCTTTGTTTTTTACTTGCATTGTATACCCCTTTTACAATATGCAACATTTATTGCGTTTTGTAATTTTCATTATAGGGATTCAAAAACAAAAGTCAACGGGTTTTCATAAGAAATTTTTGACATTAATCGTTATGCGACATTTATGGTACACATTAGGAGATTTTTTTATTTTCAGGTTGATCTCTCGGCTTTCTTTTGCGACGATTCTTGAAATGTTCATACATTTCTATTTCTAATAAGGATATATATAAATCTATATCTTTATTAGATAAATGAGAGAAATCCAGTTTGTTATCATCTACAAATATTTGTCGTTTACTCGGATTATCTTCAAGTACGATTTCCCGCATATCACACCTCCGTTGTTTTTTCTAACTTAACGATAATCCTTGTGGCCGCAAAAAAGAAGAACATTATAAAGCAACAAAGGTCGTCTTTGAAACACAAAAATATGTATGACAAAACTGTGACGAAATCGCTACAAATCCGTAACAAAACAATGATGAAACATCAATGTGATATGTCTTTTCTTTCTCTTTTTGAGTAGGGTGGGAGTTTATCAGGAAAACTCCTTTCGTCAATGGAAAAAATATTGCATAAGAATGGACAATAATTACAATCTACGCAATTTTTTTTCTGTTCCTTGACGATGCGTCGCTTTTCTGATTCTTTCGGGGTGTCGAAAGAAAAAGACAACTCGATAAAGGAGTGTTTCAATTATGTCACGTTATCGTTTCAAAACTGGTTCAAGAGAATTTCGATGCAAATTTGTGTCGACACAAACTCGGTACAAAACGACTCGACAGATGTCCTACCTTTTGAGATTTGAACACCCTATACTTGAATCACAAATTGCGAAAAAGGAGGTAATAAGATGAAGCAATGTGTAATTTATGCTCGATACTCGAGCGAACGACAAACTGAACAATCTATCGAAGGTCAGCTTCGAGTTTGTTATGAGTTTGCAAAAAACAACGACCTGATTGTAGTGCATGAATATATAGACCGCGCAATGACAGGCACAAACGATTTAAGAAAAGAATTCCAGCAAATGCTTTCGGACAGTGAAAAGACAAAAGAATGGGATATTTGCCTTGTATATGCATTAGACCGTTTCGGAAGGAATTCTATTGAACAAGCAATCAACAAATTCAAGTTGCAAAAGACAGGTAAGATTGTCATTTCTGCAACACAACGAACGTCGCGAAATATAGACGGTTCTCAAAACCTTGACGGAATTATTCTTGAGAATATGTATGTCGGTATGGCAGAGTATTATTCGGCAGAGTTATCACAAAAGGTCAAACGCGGGATGAATGAAAGCCGTCAAAAAGGCAATTTTACAGGTGGATATATACCATTCGGATATTGCGTGACGGGAGATAGAAAGACTGGGCGAAAGGTGCAAATCAACGAAGACCAAGCGGTTATTGTCAGAAAGATTTTTGAAGATTATGCAGCAGGACGTCTTGTAACTGATATTATTGACGAGTTGCACGAGAAAGGAATTGAGAATAGAGGACAACCATTTGCAAGGAACACGGTTTACTTTCTTTTGAAAAACGAAAAGTATGCAGGCATTTTTAGACACGGCGATGAAGTGTTTACGAATATTTATCCTCCGATAATTTCTCAAACGACATACGATATTGTTAGAGCGAGAATTGAAAACAACAAATACGGAAAGCACAAACCTAATGTTGAATATCTATTGAAATTCAAAGTTACGTGCGGTTATTGCGGAAGTCCAATAAACTCCGATTCCGGCACTTCGAAAAGTGGTGTAATTATGAGATATTACAAATGTTCGGGGCGGCGGAAAGGGAAGAATTGTCAAAGCACGCCGATACGAAAAGAAGTTTTGGAAAAAGTTGTAATAGATGCAACATACAAAGCGCTGGCAACGCCGGATTTAATAGAAGATATAGCCGAGCGAATAATGGGCGCGCATCAAAAGCGAATGGACGACCAATCAATCCTACATATCTTGGAAGAAAGATTAGCAGAGAAGAAATCGTCCATAGACAATTTGATAGCGGCAATGGAACAAGGCATCATCAGTCAAACAACAAAAGAACGACTGAATGCATTAGAGGCTGAAAAGGCGGAGCTAATCAATAAGATTGCCGTCGAGAAACTAAAATCAAATTTGATAATACAGAAACACGATATAGTAAAATACCTACAATCCGCAGTAAAAAAGCGACCGCTGCAAATGATACAACTGCTAATAAAACAAGTTGTGCTATATAACGATAAGATAGAAATTCACTTCAATTATACCGATGGAAAAAGACCTGATGACGAACTGCATCAGGCCTTTTCTTTTTACTCATTTAATCAGCGCATAACCATAGACCAACACAAAATAGGGAAAGAGCCAATTGTTACCGATTATGAGATAAATTTGTTTATATGATGGCTTCGAATTATAAGCTAAGTTTTTGAATAAAAATGTACACTTTTGTAAAAATTCACAAATGAAAAAAACAACTTAATATATACAAAGTATATATTACACAAGCAATTTTAGGGTGTTCAGTTGGGATTAAAAAATGTCCGCCATTTGCATAGGACTTGAAATCTGATAACTTTTTAGACGGAAAGTTCGGATAAAACGCTCAACTCATAGTCATTTTCGACTTGGTTGGGTGTTTTATTTTTTAAACTTAAATGCGGTCTATAATCGTTGTAGTAATCCATATACTCCTTAACCGATTCCTGCAATTTTTCAAAAAATTCATAGTCGTGATGATTTATTTCTTCTCGTTTGAAATTTGAGAAAAAAGATTCGATAACCGCATTGTCATAAGGGTTTGCTTTTCTTGAAAATGATTGCTTGACTTTTAAGGTTTTAAGCAAATTTCTGTATTCGCAACTTATGTAATTTGCGCCTTGATCGCTATGAAAGCATAATCAGACAGGGCGGTTCCGTTCTTCAAAAGCATCTTTGAAAGTATTGACCGTTAGGTTGCTATTGTTTTGAGCGGATAATCTGTAAGCAACGACTTTCCTTGAAAATAAGTCTATAATAACGCACAAATAAAACTTGTTGTTTTTTATAAAGATGGTGGTTACGTCTCCAACCCAAAACTTATTCGGTTCGCTTTGTTCAAAATGCCGGTTAAGATAGTTTTTACAAGATGCCAATTTGCCTTGCTTCTTTTCAAACGTTCTCTTTTTACATTGTTTGCTTTTTATGCCCATTTGCTTCATTAAGTTTGATACTTTTTCCTTTGTCGTTTTAATTCCGAGTTCCGATAATTTTGTCGCTATTTTGGGCGCACAGAATCTTTGTCCCGATTCGTTAAAGATTTTGATGATTTCTTCTTTTAAGTATTCGTCTCGAATCTGATTCTGAGTGGTGTCAACTCTTCGAAGATGATAGTTGTAAAATGTTCCGACGGGCAAGTCTAGCACTCGACACATTTCTTTTATCGGGAATTTGTCAATAAGACGCTCAATCGCTTCCTCTTTTTGTTTTCGTGGAGAATCTGCGAAGCAATGAGAGAGCTTTATGATTTCAAGTTCTCTTGAAATTTTCTCAAACTTTTTTTGCAATTCTTCGTATTGCTTGTATGTAAAAGTTTTTTCTTTTTGGTGGACTTTTGTGTTGTATAATTTTAGCCAATCATAAAAACAAGTTTTAGTCACATGAAATTTTTCTTTGATTTCTTTGTAGTTGAGACCGTTTTTATACGCGTCCACGACACTGATTTTAAAATCAAAATCATATTTTTTCATAGTTTACATTCCTTTGCCGTTTATAAAATGTTGTCTATTTTGATTATAACTAAATCACCATTTAGGTGTTGCACTTGGTTTGACAAATCAATAATCAAAAAACGGTTTTGTCACAAGTGGCAAAACCGTTTTTTCCCTTCAATAGTAAAATTAAAATCGTACGGAATAGATGACGTAACCTGCCGAGAATATTGTTTCGTTGGAGAAAAACTGCTCGTTGAGTTCGTCGTAATGGTTTTGGCAAAAATCCACCACTTCGCGTGAAATCTTGGAATCGGGATTTTCACGCAACATTCTTCCGAAGTCGTTGGGGATGAAGCTAAACCACGCTTCAAACAGCATCTTTTTGTCTTTGCGCGACATATCGGCGGTGTTTATACCGTATTTTTCGAGGCAAATGGTCTTTGGTTCCATTTTGCGCACGTACGAATAGATTTGCCTTCCGGTGTAGCGGAATCCGCTGTACTTGTTGTGGATATAGTAGGATTGCATCTTTCTGAAAAGTCCGTCGTTGTCGGGGTAGGCAAACACTGCGCCGTCGTCAACGTCGCGAATTATCATCACCGCGTCGTCATTGAGACAGTTGCGGATTGCTTGCAATATGCGGAAAGGCTTTTTGAAATCCATAATCGCCATGCTCAAACACACAAAGTCTATGCCGTCCGCACCCACCGAGTCGAGATAACTTTCCAGTTTGTCTTCAAAATCGTCCGCTTCGAATTGCGTCGCGAAGAAACGCACGTTGTCGTCTTTGCGCATGTTGTTGCCTCTGTCGGCAACTTCTTGGGAGTAGGTGAGGGCAATGACTTTGCCGACTTCGGGATTTTCAAAGCGTTGGAATGCGCTTTCGGGGTTGAGCACGTTTACGTCAAGGCAAACGGCGTCCTTTTTGCCTTCCAGAAGTTTGTGAATTATCGGGGTTTCGTATTTGTCCAAAAGGTGATCTTCCGTCTGCAAACGATGTTTTTCTTTTTCGTCTTCGTCAAGATAATATCTTACGTCGTCGTGGCGGGTGAGAAGATCGCCGTCGCTCTTCTTAATGCCTTGCAACATCGAAATCAACTTGACCATGGACGCGTCAAAGTATTCTCGACTGATTTGCACGCCGTTGAAGAATGGCAAAACCTGCATGGAAGAGGGCAATGCTTTGGGAAATTCAAAACCGTCCACCATGATGGGAATTATGTTTTTCTTGTATTTTATGGCGTGTTCGATTTCCAATCTTAGCCAATCGTCCTGATTTGAGCAACGATCAAGTGCGTGAGAGGGCAGGATAAGCACGAAGTTTTGTGAATCCTCGATTGCCGAATAAAGTTTTTCGTTGAAAGGACCCGACCGTAACTCTTCCAAGTCGAGAAAAACGGTGATGTTTTCTCTGTGCAACCATTCGTATATCAGCCTTGCAAGCGCATAGCCGCCGTCGCGACGATAACTTATAAATACGTCCATAATTTCCCTCTTCTAATCTTTTACCATTGTGTAGCACGGCACGTCGAATACGCCGGGATATTCTCCCGTGATGCGAAAACCGAGCTTTTGATACAGCTTCCATGCGCCTTGATTTGCAATGACGCATTCAAGATGGCAAGTGCCTTTGTCCTTTATCGTTTGAGTTATGAGTTTTGACGCAACGCCTTTGTTTCTGAATTGCGGGTCGACGGCAATGTTTGCAACGTAAAATCCGTCCTTATCCTCCGCCATTTTGGCGTAATAGTCCGAAAAGATCCTGTGAGTGCGCTCGTCGCACGGCACGTTTGCCTCTTCGAATGCTTTGCGGATATGCTCCTCGTTTTCAATGACGGGGGAGTAGCACGAAACGAGTACGCCCGCAATACGTCCGTTTTTTGCAACCGCAACCGTGATATTTTTTTGGTTGTAAAGCGTGGGTAACGACGTCATTTTTGCAATGACCTTTGCGCCGTCCTCCGCGGAGTCGAACCAATATGGATAGATGTATTTGTCCGTCATATAAATGAGATTTGCCACTTGCATGCGGTCGTCGCAATCCTGCATGGGACGCACGACGATCTCGTCGTTTACGGCAACTTCCGCGTCTACGAATTTGCGGAACGCAGCATATTCGTCTTTGGATATTTCACGCGGATAGGTGAGTATTTTCAGATATAAATCGGCGTCGCCAAGGTGATATTTTGCTTGCAAATGCTCGTGCGGATTCATGACGAAACCACTTCTTTGATAAAAGCGGTATCTGCGTATGCTCGTATCGTCGCAAGGCGGCTCGATTTCAAGAATAACGGTTTTTTGAGATTGCTCTTCGAGTATGCCGAGGGCGGCGGTTGCTTTGCCTTTGCAACGAAGTTCGGGCAAAATGGCAAAATGTTCGAGATATACGAAAGAGTCCGTTTCCCAATACAGCATAATGCCTACGAAACCGTCCTCGTCCGTGATAAAATCGAAGTGATAAGCAGGGTTTTGCATGATGCGCGCCTGCTCCGTATCGTCCCTTCTTTCCAACACCGGAAAAGCCTCTTCGTAAAGAGCTTTGGCGGCGGCATAATATTTTTGATTTTGTTCGGATAACCTTTCAAGTTTCATTTTTTCCTCGTACGCATCGCAACTTCGTTTGTAGCAAGACGAAAATCGTCAAAATGCGAAAGTATTGAACAACTTGTATACAATTTTAACATATCAAAACAAGTTGTGCAATAAAAAGTTTAAACGGCAACGGTCGGGAGTCAAAAAAATATCGGCGTCGTTGCGACGCCGATATTTTTGCACAAAACAATGCGCAAAGGAGGGAATTGGGAGCAATTAGCCAAGCACGTAAGCAAACGATGCTGCCGTGTTTGCACAAGTGATCATCGTGAACAAAAGAGTGTTGATGATTGCGCCGAGCCATACGTTGCCGGTTTTCGCAGTCATTCTTCTTGAAATAACGGTTGCTATTGCAAGAATCGGAACCATCGGGATGAGTACGATGTAGCCTAGAGCCATGTCTTTTTGCCACAATACACCGGATGTTGTAAATACGCCGTATTGAATGGATATCATCAAAAGTACTCCGACGATGTTGAAGAATACGTTGATGAGTATGGTTGCCCATTCGGGGAGATTCTTTGCGCGGAAACCTTCGTTGAAGAGTGCGCTTACGCAGAAGAATATGCCGAAGAAGAGTGCGTATCTCATCATCGTGGGGAGCATTTCAACGTTGAACACCTTGATTGCAAGAGTCCAGATTCTGAAGTCCACGGTCCAGATTTGCCAGTTGATATAAGTGACGACGTATACGCTTGCAACCGCGATTATGCCGAGCAACAACGTTTTTGCAAGACCGGTTACGCCCGTTTGTATTCTGCCTGCCGCAAACGGATTTTCGGTGTGTGCGGGTGCGTTTTCTTTGTATCTGAAACGATTTACGATGCCGTTGACTGCCCAAAGGAACAGCACGACCGCAAGCGCGAATAGCGCGGTGCACACTGCCCAGACGCAAACCCAGTTGGTTGTGTCTTGCGGATAGAGTTGCGTGTTGGGGAAGAATTTCTTGCCGAATTCCGTGCAAATCGGTTGAATCGTAAGACCGGAGAAGATTGCAACCGCAATTGCGCCGATCCAATAGGTGAGGTGTTTTTGAACGCCGTGCAAAGGAGCGGATTCGATTGGCTTGTTGCCAACCCACACCATTTCGCCGTTTTCGTTTGCAACTTGCTCACCGACGGCAATGGTCTTGAAGAATCTGGTTTTGAGGAGAAGTCCTACGAGAGGGAAGATCATTGCGATAACCGCAATAAGACCGAGAAGCGAGAACATCTCTTTAACCCACCACGTTTGGTGGCTTTCTGCAATATATTTGTGTCCCGAGGGAGTGCCGAATGCGTTGTAGAAGAAGTTCACTACGGCGTTTGCGCCTTCAACGGATTCGTGGTTTTGGGGGTGTACGCCTGCGATTTCATAAATCGCACGGAAAGTTCCGTCAACGGCTTCGCCGCCTTGAGGCGTGACAAGCACGCCGCCCTCGGTAGTTTGTTTGTAGATGCCTTTGTTTACGATTGTATCGTCGGTGCTAAGTCCCAAAAACTTTTTGGCGGTTGCGGTGCTGAGATAATCTCTTGCGATTGTGCCGCCGTTTTCTTTAGTGGTGAAGAAAAATTCGTCGTCCTTAGCTTTGAGGAAACCGACCGAGACGTCACTGCCTGCGCCCATAAACGAACTCCATGCTTGCATCAAGCCTGCCGAAACGATGCCGACGTTCTTGTCTGCCGCAAGCGTTGCCGCCGTCGTGTAACCGCCCATGGAGTGTCCCGAAATACCGATTTTCGATTTGTCTACTATGTCGAGGTTGTAAAGATATTTTGCGGAATCGTATAAGCCGTTTGTTGCCATCATGGCATTTTGCGAGCCGCTGTTGTCATAGTTGCCGTGTCCTTCGCGGTCAACAGTAAGCACGATGAAACCTCTGCGCGCAAGTTCGATTGCGTTTTGGAGTTGCATTTCGCGGTTGTTGAGATATCCGTGCGTGAGCACGACTGCGGGGAGCGGATTTTCGGCGCTTGCGTTGTTTGGCACGAACAAGATGCCCGAAACGACCTTGCCTTTGACCGCTGTTTCGGTTTCGACGGTTGCGCCGTCTTCTCCTACAGACGTGTTTGTGATGCTTCCGGTGTTCGTTTCGTCTCTGAGATCGGTCACTTTTACGGTGAATCCGTCAGATTGAACGCAAGACGCACAAAAACTGCTTACGAAAATAACAAGCAGACAAACGACAAGAAAAATAAGGTTGACCTTATTCTTTTTGCAGAAAGACGCAATACTGTTTTTAACGTAATCCATAATTTTTCTCCTTATATAAATTTTTTTTGAACTGATTTTCGGGACGATTGCGTTCGGTTGCCGTTGCGCATCGTCAACATAAATATACAATTTGTGCAAAATGTTTTCAATTGACATATTTGCGCAATTGTTGTAAAATCTAATTGTAAAATTTAGACTACAAAATGTAATCTAATTCGTGAAAAATACAATTTCGAGGTAAATCATGGCAGGCAGATTTGAAGAATTTATTGATATAGATAAATTCAAAAAAGCATTGCAATATGCCGCGCAAGCAACCGGAATTGCATTTTCGGTGCTCGATCCGCTTGGGAACACTATTATAAAACCGATAAACGAGGCGGAATTTTGCATAGCGGCGCGACAAAATAAGGCGGTTTGCGACAAGTGCGTGGATTGTATAGTTCATTCCGCAATAGCGGCGGCAAAAAGCAAGAGGACGCATTTTTTCAAGTGCCAATACGGCATTTTGGAGTTTGTCGTGCCTATTTTTATCAACGGCGAATACGTTTCCGTAGTATGCGGAGGCGAAGTGCGCACCGATATTCGCGATTGCGTTGACTACGTATATCCGCAAGAAGAGTTTGACGAAGATTTGAGAGTGCTTTACGAAGGCTTGCGCGCGGTTGAAAGAGAAAGATACTTTGCGGCAACGAAGCTTATAGAGATGATGGTCAACAATTTGTCCAGTTTGGATGTTATGCTCAAAATCGCAAAAACGAGTGCGGATACGCGCAAAGTGGACGAAAGAGTGAAAAAAGCTGTCGAATATATTCAGCAAAACTATTCCAAAAAGATTTCTATGGCGCAACTTGCCGATTTGTCGTGCGTAAGCGAAAACTATTTTTCAAAACTTTTCGTTAGGGTTATGAAAACAAGCGTAAGCGATTATATTGCGTCGTATCGCATTGAAAAATCGAAAGAGTATCTGCTTCAAACCGATTTGAAAGTGAGCAAAATTTCGGAAATGGTCGGCTTTGAAGATCCTGCGTATTTTCATCGTGTTTTCAAAAAATATACGGGTATGACGCCTCACGAGTTCAGGGACGCCGCAAGAGTTTGACGAAAAGACGAGCAGATAAGTCGAAAATGGCGTATGATTGTCGATAAAAAATTAAAGTTAAACGACAAAAACGGCATAATATATGGAAAAAACGTCGTGCGTGTGTTAAGATATAGCAAACAAAACGTAGGTGAAAAACATGAGTATCGTTATTTGGCTGTGCTTTGCAATTATGATTGCAATCCTTGCAACGTCGATAGTGAATATCGCAAGACGCGGCAGGGCGGATAGGTTGGAATATTACAAAAATTACAAAAAGGGCAAGTTCTGGGCGATTTACTTTGTCGCGATTCCCCTGTTCTATCTTGCGAACAAGTTTAACGGTTCGGCGGCAGACGAGGCGTTTTTCGACGCGGTGAAGTCGAGTGTGGATTTGGTTGTTTTGAAGTACGATTATTCCGCCGTAAAACCGCTTATGGAGGCAAATTCCGCTTTTAAGGCGGTTATGTGGTTGTGCTTCGTTATGGTTGCGCTCAACGCGAGCTTTTTGGCGGTTACTATCGTGTACAGAAGAGTGCTCAATCACGTTTGGAAAGAGCGTGCCAAAAACGCAAAGAAGTGTTTCGTAGTGGTCGGCTTCAATCCGCAAAACAAGAGCATAGTCAAATCCATCGCGAAAAAAGGCGAGAGCGCAAACTGCATCGTCGTGGCACAAGAAGTGAACGAGGATTTGAAAAAGTTTGCTTTTGTCGAAAAGGTTTCGTATGCAAAGGTCGAATCGGCAGACGATTTCGCAAAGAATTTGCGCGAACTGTTCAAGGATTTCGACAACCGTAGCGTAGAAGTTATAGTGAACACGGGCGACGACAAAATCAATCTTGCTTTTACCGAGCAAATCGCAGGCGTTATAAGCGAGTTGTCCCTTGAAAAATATTGCCCGGGCGGCGATAGGGGATTGAACGCATACGTGTTCGGCGAACCCGAAAACAAATCCACTTTCCTGAAATTTGTCAAAAGAACGTCGGGACTCGTGCATTACGTCAATAAGTATAAGCTCGTTGCGTACGATTTCGTCTACAATTATCCGCTTACGGAGTTTATGGACGACGAGCAAATCGACTATGCAACCGCAACTGTGAAGTCCGGCGTTTCGCTCAACGTTGCGCTTATCGGCTTCGGAAAAGCAAACAGACAAATCTTCCTTACGTCCGTTGAAAACAATCAGTTTATGAGCATCGAGGACGGCAAATTCGTTCCCAAAGCCGTCAACTATTGGATTTACGACAAAAAGGACGCAAGAAACGACAAAAATCTCAATCACGACTACTACCGCTTCGAGAGAGAACTCGGACAGGACGAGTATTTGCCCTTGCCGTGCAAGCCGGCAAACGAAAAGTTTTTCGAGCTCGATATAAACGACGACGATTTCTACAAATCTCTCAAAGAAAATTTGAGCGAAAAAAGCGGCAAGAAAAATTACAACTATCTCATCGTCGCATTCGGCTCCGATTTGGAAAATCTTGACTTTGCCGAAAAGATTTGCACGAAACTCAAAGAGTGGGAAATCTTCAATCAAACGAAAGTGTTTGTCAAAATCCGCGACGATAAGCTCAAAAACGACGTTATCGGAAGCGTTGATAAAGACGTCGATTTTATCGTGTTCGGCAACGAGGGCGAGCTTGTGTACAACGTAAACGCAATCGTAAACGAAAAGAACGAGGCGTTGGCAATGGACAGACATCGTTGTTACGAGCTTGCCTACGCATACGAGAGCGAAAAGAAAAAGGCGGCGCAAGAAATGCGCGATATCGTGAAAATAGACGAGGACGGCGAAAAACTCAAAGCTACGAGAAGCTGGTATAAGCAAGCTCAATTCCAGCGCGAAGCAAACATTTACGGCGTGCTTGCCATAAGAATGAAACTGCAACTCATCGGTTTCGACTTGCGCGACAAAGCGGATGGCGAGAAGGATGCGTCCGACGAGTTTATGTGCGCATACGAAAAAGACGATCCCATCGTTTACGACGGCAGCGAAATCGAAGGCAGAAAAGGCGTGGTTTACACCAACGACGCCTTCAAATTCGACAGCTTGAGAGGGCGTATGGCAATCCAGGAGCACCAAAGATGGAACGCATACGCAATCACTTGCGGCATGATTCCTATGCCCGTTGCCAAAATGAAAGAGGGCAAATTTAAGAATTTCGAGCTTCGCAAGCACGGATGCCTTACCACTTTCGACGGGCTTGTGAATTACAGAAAAATCAGAGCGGAAGTCGAGCACAGGAGCGAAGAAGAAACCGACGTCATAAGATACGATTATCAGATATTGGACGACGTGAAATGGCTTGCAGGTCGCGCAGATAAAAAGATTGTGAAAAAGTAAAGGCGACCGATTTTTGAAAATAATTTCAAGACGTATAGTTAACAAAAAAAGCACCGCTCAAACGGTGCTTTTTTGCGGATGAGAGGCTGTTTTTTTAAGTACCGCTCGGATTGCCGAATTTTCCACGCCACGCGCGTTGCAAACGGAAGCCGTGGCATAGTGCCTAAAAAGTTTTTTCTTGCACATTGTCCGATTGTAGTTTATAATTGTTTTATAAATTTTAGGGGTAAAATTATGGTGAAACAACTCACAAAGACCGAAAAGGTGCTTTTTGCGCTTTTGGGGCTTTCGGTGGCAATCATCGTTTTGGGCATTCTCTTTTTGCTCAACGCAATGCAGGATATGGAAAATCCCGACAATATCGCGTTTTTCACGGCGTTCAGCCAAATCGACAACGTTCTTGCAAAGTATATCGTGGTCATTCTCACTATGAGTGCGGGCATTATGCTGTTTTCAAACGTGGCGTTGAGATTCCCAAACAAGAAACTCCGCAACGGACTTACTATCGGAATTACGACGTTTGCGTTTGTGCTCACTCTTCCGCTCGTGTACGTGTTTATCGCAATCTTGCCGCTTGCGGCAAAAGCCACTACGACGGGTATGCCGGCGTTTGACGAGTTGTTCGTGGTAGACCAAGTTATGCGCACCGACAACATCCTCAAAGGATTTATGGCATGGTTCGGCAACGGCGCATTTCTTTGGGTTGTGCTTGTGTTTATGCTTTTGCTCTCAATCCTTTTCTTGCTCGAACCGCTGTTTGCCGGCATATGCGTAACAAAAGGCAAAATCCTCAACATCGTCGGAAAGAACAAGGACGGCAAAGTGCGTTTGTTCTGCACGGATGAACTTCCCGTGCTCAAAAAACAACGTGAAGAAATGGAAAACATCCTCAATTTCGACGAGGATGAACAAGAGGGCGTTCTTGACGAACTCTCTTCCGTTGTCGCTCCGGCATGCGACGTCGCGGAAGAATAACGGTCGAGTGAGAGCGCGCATATTTGCATCTAAAAGAGTGAAAATGCAAAAAATACCCGGTTGAATTTTGGTGTTCAACCGTGGCAACTTGGTACACCCAGGCGGACTTGTAGGGAACGAAGAGAACGTAATAGCGATTGTTACACATAGTGTCAATCGCATTAGCGAAAGGTAAGAATCCGTTTTGAAGTAAAAAAAGGTCTTTGCCGTGATGGTAAAGACCTTAATGGCGCACACAAAGGCGGATTTGTAGCGAGCAAGCGAGCGTAATAGCGATTGTTACACGCAGTGGCAATCGCGTCAGCAAAAGGTACAAGTACGCATGAGGGAAGCGAAAACCCCACAACACAAGGTTGCGGGGTTAGAGTGGTACACCCAGGCGGACTTGAACCGCCAACCGTCAGAATCGGAATCTGATGCGCTATCCAGTTGCGCCATGGGTGCGTGAAATATGAGGATTTGCGATAAACGCTTTTGTTTTTACGGATGAATTATAGCACACAAATTTGCAATAGTAAACATAACGCAAAATATTACATGCACAATATTTTGGTGACATATGAAATATGCGGTGATATAATAATTATATAAGAATGGTTTTTGACGAATCGTGTCGGAAAGGGGATTCTATTGCTCGTTTTTGAAGCGCGATTTGACAAAAGAGGCAGTTTATGGATGCAAAAATGCAAGAAAAACTCGATGTTTTGTCAAAAAAGATAGGCAATACTCCGATTTTGTCGCTTGGCGACGGTATATACGGAAAGCTCGAAGGGAAGAATCCTGCCGGCTCGATAAAGGACAGAGCGGCGTTTTTTATGATTATGCGCGCTCTTGAAAACGGCGAGTTGGAAGAGGGCGGAACGGTTGTAGAGGCAACGAGCGGAAACACCGGCATAGGTCTTGCGTACGTCGCGAGAGAGCTGGGGCTTAACGCGGTTATGGTTATGCCCGAAAGTATGAGTAAAGAGCGCAGAGAGATGATTTCCGCATACGGTGCGCAACTTGTGCTTACTCCTGCAAGCGAAGGCATGGCAGGCGCGGTCAAGAAGGCAAAAGAGATTGCCGAGAGCGGTGCGTGGCTTGCAAATCAGTTTGGAAATTTTGCAAGCGTAGAGGCACATTTTTATACGACCGCACCAGAAATTTTTGCGTCCGTTCCGACGGCAAAATACATCGTCGCAGGTGTGGGAAGCGGCGGCACGGTTATGGGCGTGAAAAAATATATCGAGCAAAACGGCATAGATTGCCAAGTGGTTGCAGTCGAGCCGCTTTCAAGTCCTCTGCTTACAAAAGGCTATGCGGGTGTGCACAAGATTCAGGGCATAGGCGCAAATTTCGTCCCTGCAATCGTTGACGTGAGCAAGCTCGATCAAATAATCGACGTTGCAGACGAAAATGCAATAAAGGAGGTTGGAGAAATTTATAGAAAGTTCGGCGAAAAATGCGGAATATCTTCGGGCGCGGCATATTTTGCGGCATGCGAGCTGCGCAAGCGCACGGACGGCGACATAGTGGTCGTTTTGCCCGACAGCGGAGACAGATATCCGCAAAGTCTGTACGAATGATCGATTGCCGTTGACGGACTTCGATAGAGATGATATGATTTTTGTGTAATAAAAAAAGAATTAAAAGGGAGTTTAAAATATGGATTTTCAAAGATACTATGACGGCGTGGGATTGATTGTCGAAAACAAAATCAACAATTCTTTTTCCACTTGTCCGCTTTGCGGCGAGATGAGAGTGGACTGGGAAATAGTGTTCGACTTTAAGGGCGAACTCATTTGCGTGCTTGCAAAATGCCCTCATTGCGGTGGTGTAATCAAGACCATTTTCAACTTCAACAACGGCGAAAATCCGACGTCGTTCACAGTGTCGGACACCGGCGGAACCAATCGCAACAGCCTCGTTCAAGGCGTCAACTACACGTTGCCTTCAAACGGGCGCAATGTTCAAAACGGCGGTTTAGGCACATCGTCAACGCAAGTCCAATCGGCAAAGGAAGGCGGGACGGTCGGCTGGGGCATTCTCGGATTTTTCATACCTATCGTAGGCTTCATTTTGTGGCTTGTGTGGAAAGACGAACATCCCGCAAGGTCACGGAGCGCAGGCATCGGCTGTCTTGTTTCCGTATGTTTGGGAGTTGTGGGAAGCATAATTTATATCATAATTCTCTTTGCGATTTTGGGGCTTGGTTCGGGAGCGTATGCGGCAATTCTTCCGACTTTATCGACGTTGATATAAGGCAAATTTACGACGTTTGTGCGTATGTAAGATGAACAATGTATTGCGCAGAACGAACGTTTATATAGCAAAAATTTAGAGATAAAACAGCGATTTGAAAAGCGGAGCAAAAAACGCTCCGCTTTTTGAATGTAAATTTTGCCACACTCAAAAGTTTATCAGCGATAAAAAACAGCACCGTCGTGTGCTGTTTTCAAATTTCTTTTCTGCCGATGAGATAGTCTACGCTAACGTCGAAAGAATCGGCGAGTTTCCATAAGTTTTCAATGCTCGGTTCGCTCTTTGCGTTGATCCAGTCACTCACCGAACTCTGTCCGACGCCGAGCGCACGGGCAAGTCGCATTTGGGTGAGTTTTTCGCTTTTCATCAAATCTTTGATTCGCTGTGCAATAAGAATTTCCATAATTTACTCCTATTGACATATTATCGGCATAATGATATTATTTAATAAAATATCGGTATGCCGATATCATGGAGGACATTATGAGAAACAATAGCTTTAACAAATTAGAAAAAGCAGACAAAATGGTCGACTCTTTTCTTAAAGTAGCAATAAGTCTAGACTTGATATGTGCTTTGCTGCTGCTTATTGGCGGAATTTTAGTATGTGCATTGGTAGATGTCGGAACGGGTATAGGCTACATTATTTCTGCGCTTATTATGTGTGGGGTTGGTGTATTCCTTGTTTATTTATCGCATTCCCTGTTGACTGTTTTTGTTGATGGAATGAATGATATTAAAACAAGTGGTATTGCTATCGATGAATTAAAAAGCCGTCAAAATATTCCCGAAATCAACATGCCGAAAGCCTTTGAACAATGCACTAATTTCTATTTGTACTACTCTGATAAAGGAATGTATTTGTCATTATCTGCTATTGAAAGCCAAACTGTTAGTGTGGTAAAAGATTTGCAACAAGCAATAAAGTTTCAAACAGAAGAAGAAGCATTGCGTTTTGCTGAATACAAACGTCTTACAATTGGCGATAAATGGACTATAATAAAAAAGAATTTGATTATTCCGCTATGCTAGTTAATAGTGTGATTGGATTGTAATGTTCGTCATCGGATATATGTTTCTCGCTTTACATACCGACGGCGAAATGCTAAAATGTCCGTATGGACGAAAAGAAAAAACGAGTTGTCGTCGGTATGTCCGGTGGCGTGGATAGTGCGGTTGCCGCTGCTCTTTTGAAAGAGCAGGGTTTTGATGTTGTCGGACTTTATATGTCCAACTGGAAAGAAACCGACCAAAGCGGATGTTGTACGGGCGAGCAGGATTGGACGGACGTTCAATATATTTGCGACAAAATCGGTATTCCGTATTATTCGGTGGATTTTTCCGAGCAATATATGAACAACGTGTTCAAACTCTTTGTGGACGAGTACAAGAAAGGCAGAACGCCCAATCCCGACGTGCTTTGCAATCGTGAAGTTAAGTTCGGCCCGTTTGCCGATTTTGCGCGCGAACTCGGAGCGGACTATGTTGCCACGGGACATTATTGCAGAATCCGCCATGACGGAGATATGCATTATTTGCTTCGTGCAAAGGACGACAACAAGGACCAGACATATTTTCTCAATCAGGTGTCGTCGCACCAACTGCGCGACGTCATGTTTCCTCTCGGGGATTTGACAAAACCCGAAGTCAGAGAGCTTGCGCTCAAATTCGATATTCCTGTTGCAAAGAAGAAGGACAGCACAGGCATTTGCTTTATAGGCGAGCGCAATTTCAGGCAATTCCTTTCTCAATACATTCCGATGAAAGACGGTGATATTGTCACGCAAGACGGAAAAGTCGTCGGCAGGCACCACGGTGTGTATTTCTACACTTTGGGGCAACGAAGAGGTCTTGGTATCGGCGGAAGCGCAGACGGCAACGGAGAAAGGTGGTTCGTCCTTGGCAAAGACGTTGAAAAGAATTTGCTCATCGTATCGCAAGGCGAGGACGATATATTGTTTAAGGACGGACTTGAAACCGAGGGGTTCAACTTTATCACTCCGCCACCGGCGAAAGAGTTCGATTGTGAAGTTCGCATCAAACATCGTCAGCCGTTACAAAAGGCTCGTGCGCAAGTTCTTGATAACGGCAACGTACGTATCGTGTTTCAAGAAAAACAAAGAGCGATTGCCGAAGGACAATATGCAGTCGCGTATTACGGCGATATTTGCCTCGGCGGTGGCGTTATAAACCACTCGTATAACATCTAAATAGTGATATTTTTACTAAAACAACCTTGCGGACTGCAGGGTTGTTTTTAATTTTGTCAAATTTTCAAAAAAAACACGAATAGTGTTTAATGCCTCGTTGGACACAACCAATTAAAACACGATTGGTGTTGCAATATAAATTAATTAATCCGAAGCGATGAGAGTATGGTTTTTTCGGTTATTCGATTAGAAGCTGATTGTAAAAACAGAATAATCAACATAAACATTGAACTTGTGTTTGCTTCGTGCCGTTATTGCGGATTAAAACGACAATAGACTCCGATACTTTGTTTACTGTCCGGCAAGAGCCTCGGTAACGATCATTGTTCATCGAACAAGGGTTCGAAATGCTCCGCATAATTCCGATGCGGATGCTTGCGCGCCTATATATTATAGTACGCGCGCACGCGCGTATACGCATACGCATGTATACGCATACGCATGTATCCGCACACATATACACGTGCATACGCTATATATAAGGTTGCGCGCGATAGAGTGATAACATGGTGCGAAGATACGGTTTTTTGTATTTTTTGCATCTATGTGTCATAGGAGAATGATTTTTGTCGGAATTAGGCGGCAGCCTGTCCCCAAATGTCCCTAAACATACCGAAAACAGTGGTTTTGACAAACAATATGTCCGATAGTTTGACGAATTAAATAAAACTAAAAAAAATTACAAAAAACATCAAAAAACGCTTTACAAAAAAATCTCAAAGGATTATTATATGCAAGCTGTCGTAAGCAGTAAGCAAGTTTCAAATTGTGGTGCAAGCCCAAAGCAAACACAACATTTTGAGATGAAAAAAGTTTTGAAAAAAACTTAAAAAAATTTCTTAGAAAACATTGAAAAATCGTTGACAAAGAAAATTGCTTATGATAGTATATGAAAGCTGTCACAAATTGACGGCAACGAACCTTGATAATTGAACAAATTTGGAAAAGCGATTTTTAATGTGAATTAAATCATTAAATAACGTCTAAAAAACCTTTGAACAAAAAGTTATAGGACAGTCAAGATTGAACTCAAGAGTTTGATCCTGGCTCAGGACGAACGCTGGCGGCATGCTTAACACATGCAAGTCGAACGGACTGATTCCCTTCGGGGATGAAAGTTAGTGGCGAACGGGTGAGTAATGTATGAGCA
>ENA-ORPK01000146-ORPK01000146.1-human-gut-metagenome-genome-assembly--contig:-NODE-146-length-68854-cov-4.655315_pt1 | contig 68854 bp, 62 predicted proteins | sample MGYA00242139_ERZ509068 | MGnify/ENA primary metagenome ERZ509068 (study PRJEB26280, sample SAMEA2338687) | human gut metagenome | biome: human gut; feature: human-associated habitat; material: faeces...
AACGAATTTTGCTTGAAGAACTTTCAAACGGGAACGACAGCGCGAAAGAAAAACTTATTGAACATAACTTGCGCCTTGTTGTTTACATTGCGAAAAAATTTGAGAACACGGGGCTGGACTTGGAAGACCTTATTTCAATTGGCGCAATTGGACTTATTAAAGCCGTCCAAACTTATAAGTATGATAAACAAATTAAACTTGCAACATATGCAAGCAGATGCATTGAAAACGAAATTTTGATGCAACTTCGAAAAACAAGCCGCGTTAAAGGAGAGGTTAGTTTCGACGAGCCGCTAAGCCTCGACGGCGACGGAAACGAACTTTTGCTTTCAGACATTTTGTTTACGGAAGAAGACAGCGTTTCGAAAGAACTTGACCAAAGCGTTGAAAAACAATTGCTTTGGGAAAGCATTAAAAAACTTGGCGCAAGAGAACAGGAAATTATGATTTTGCGCTTTGGACTTTTGGGAAAAGAGGAAAAAACTCAAAAAGAAGTTGCCGACCTTATGGGAATTTCCCAAAGTTACATTTCAAGGATTGAAAAGAAAATTTTGGAGCGGCTTAAAAAAGAACTCCTTAAAGCCTCAAGTTTTTAAGTTATGGGGAAATTGAGTATTGACAAGTGAAGGATGTTTATTTATAATAGAAATATGAAAATGATTGTTTTTTCTGGCAGTGCGTGTAGTGGCAAAACAACAATAATAAAAGAATTTGTCTCTAATAATCAAATTTTAATCGTTAATGAAGCCGCTAGAGATTTATTTAGTTGCAATTTTAAGAAAAAACTTAATTCGAAGCAAATTCAAATGCTTATACTTGCTATGCAAATTATCCGTGAACAGACAGCAATAAGATTAGCTGAGAGAAATAAAAATATAAAATTTATTTTTTGTGATAGAGGAGTTTTAGATGGAGCTGCTTTTTGCAATATTGAAGAAATGAAGTCTATTTATGACTTTTTTGGGATTGATGTCAACGTATATACTAAAAATTATACGTTGACTTTTTTATTAGAAACAATAGCAACTTTTGACTTAGAAACATTTTGTAAACTGAGGCCTGATCTTGATAGTACAAAAGAAATAGCAAGAAATAAAAAATTATTTGATATTTGGTCTCAATTTTCTCCCACTCTTTTAATCAACGATAAGCAAATAATACAAAGAGAAAAGAAAATTGGTGGGGTTATCAACAACTTAGAAAATGCAGATAAAGTAATTTATAAAATGGAACCTAATCAACTGAAACGAGTTGAGGTATGGTTAGAGAAGATGTTAGATTTGGTTCTTTATAAAAATTCTAACTATGAAAATTTAATAAATAATAACAAATTGTCAAATCATCAAAATTTAACAAAGGAGATTAATTAGAGTTGGAAAGCGAAAATAATAGTTTAGCAGTAAATATTTTAAAAGAAAGGAAAAGTATATTAGCATGTAAGAAAAGAGGTTTGCCATCAGTTGGTTGTAATCCAAATCACAAGGAATTTTCACATTCTGTTGAACCAATAAATAAGGCATTTAAAATTTATGGAAATAAAATTTTTGAATTGGAAGATGAATACAACAAAGATATTCCTAAAAATAGTTTAGGTGGAGGCAGTCCACTCAATTTTAAGCCCTACAAACCTTGTTTAAAGATGATAAAGAAGAGTTTGAAGCAGGATGATTATAGTGATTATCCACTTGCAATGGGAGATGACAAATATAAGAAAATAATAATTAAGTACCTTATAAATGAAGGCTTTTGCTCATATAGAGAAATCCTTAATGACAATTTAATATTTACTGTCTCTTCTACACACGCTTTTAATTTAATAATAGATACCATTAGTAAACCAAAGGATGTAATTATTATGACTGGACCAAATTATGGGCTATTTGCTTTTGTTCCAGAAAGACTTGGTGTTGATGTTGAAATTTTAAATTTAAAAAAGGAAAATAATTTTTTACCTGATCCAAAAGAGTTGAATTTTTTGATTAAAAAAATAAATAAAAGGCTTTATGAAAAAGCTGATGATAAAAATAATCCTCCACGTGTTGTTGGCTTTTTAAATATGAATCCGCACAATCCTTTAGGAACTGTTATTGATGGAAATAAAAGAGATTTACTTTTTGAACTATGTAGAGTATGTAAAGAAAATGGAGTTTTTTTAATTGACGATTTAATATATAGAGATATAGTTTTCCCTGGCAATCAGAAGGCAATTTATGCAGCTTCTTGCAAAGGTATGTTTGATAATGTAATCACTATGTTTGGCTTGTCCAAATGTTATGGGTTTGCAGCACTAAGGACTGGAGTTGTTGTTGCGAATGAGTGTGTAATACGAGGGATTAGAAATCGTTTGTTTCAGACTATGGATTCGCCTCCAACTCTTCAAGCGGCAGCGTTGGCAGGAGCTTTTAATTATACAAAGCTAAATAGAAAATATTACCTAAAATATTTTAAAAAGCTCAACTCAATATATTTCACAAAGTATTTACTATTAAAGGTCTTAGTTGAAGGTATTGAATCTATAGATGAAGAATATCAAGATAGAATAAGGGAAAGGATAAAATCTGGATGTAAAAAAGCAAATATAAAAATCGATATGCTAGATGGGATTCAAAAAGTTAGTCTTTTTGAAGACTTAGAGCCAACAGCTGGATTTTTCTGTATTTTAAATTTTACTAAATTACTTGGTAAAAAATATGGTAATTTTAAAATAAAAGACGATGTTTCACTTTTAAAATACTTATACAAGTATGGCAAAATAAAATTTATTATAGGTAAATCTATGGCATGGCCAAATAAAAAAGAAATAGTAGGCAGAGTTACATTTGCACTAAGCGATGAAGATTTAATTACCGCATTTTATTATTTAAAAAAATGTATTCAGAGGTTGAAATGAAAAGAATATGTATAATATCATCTTTAAAATATGCAGGGAAAATCAAAGATGATTTAATAATAAAAGAATATTTCTCAAATTATTTTTTTTGTGAAATTGTTCCCTGGGAGAAATTGACAGATGAAGCTATAGAATTATATGACATTTTTATTATTAGGTCTGTGTGGGGGTATCACAAGAGATGGCAAGAATTTATAAATTGCATTAAACGAATTGAAATTTTAGGTAAAATTTTGCTAAATAAATTTTTAATTGTTGAAGAAAACATACAAAAAATAAAGCAATATAACTTGCTGAAAGACCATTCAATTGCGGTTATCCCATCAATATTTGTAACAAAAGATGATCTTCTTAAAAACAATTGGAACATATATAACAAAATAAAAAATGAAAGTGTGTTTTCAACAAATTGTCAAGTTGTTATAAAACCTAATATTTCGGCTAGTGGAGATGATACTAAAATTATAAAATTGGGAAATTGGGAGAAAGAAATCAACGATTATTTAGATTTAATAGAAAATGAAAATCAGTATTATATTATACAACCTTATTGGGAATCTGTAGCAGAAGAGGAAATGGATTGTGTTATTATTAATAATAAGTTTCAATATTGCATTTATCGAAAGTCAGGTGTTTTTATTAATGAAAAAAAATTTGAATATAATGAAAAACCAAGTTTGGGCCTTTTAAAGTTTCTAAATAATATTATAAAAGAATTAAAGCATGAAGACATTAATTTTTATAGATTGGATGTTGTTAAGAATAATGACAAATATTATGTGCTAGAACTTGAAGCAACCGATCCTGATTTATTTATTAAAAGAGTGCCAATACATATACAAAAAAATGTATTAAGAAATCTGTATACATTAATAAAAAAATTAAAATAAGAATTGGAGGTGGGTTATATATAACAATCTATATGAAGAAGTTGAAAAACAGTTTCAGAACATAGGCTTTAATGAATTACAAATTGAAAAAATTTTGCTTTATATTCGTGATGCTGCAAGCATTTTAGGTGAAGATTGTGTTTCTTATCAAATAAGGAATATATTTTTTGATAATTCAATTCATAGAGAGAATCCTATGGAACTTAAAAAATTTTACTATAAAAAAATATTAGATTTTAGGGATTCTGTTTGTAAGAAAGAATACTTAGAAACATATACTCCAATAGGCTTACCAAATTTGTATTATGAAGAAAATATTTATAATTCATTTTTGGAATATTTTAAAAAAATATCTTCATCTTGTGGAAATATAGTAAAAGATAACTTTAAGAAATATTTTAATGGAAATTTAAGTTTTCTAGCAGTGGTGGATGAAGTCGGTGATTTATATATGTTTAATAGAAAAGAGGGGTTTAAAAGCCATGATGAGGTTATAGAAAACTTAATAACTAATAATAAGACTTCGGGCAAACTTTTTTTAGAAGTTGGATCAACAATAGCTATAAGCAAAAATGAGTTTCCTGTTATAAGGATTCAGAATATTGATGATACAAACATTAATCTATCGGAAGATTTAAGGAATTATATAATAAATAAAAAAATAGCGAGAAGTGTTTTTTGTATTTACCAAATTTTTAACAGCAAAGCTCAAAATAAGATGTTGTTTGAAGATTTTTTAGCCAATAATGTTTCCCATTTAGGGTTTGATGGTGTTGGGGATAAAAATGTTCTTTCAAAAAATTTGGAAGTTTTAAAAGATTCGCTTGGAAGAGATTTTGATGCCGATTTTTTTAGGGATAAGATTGATCAAAAAAACTTCTTATCCTTTGATAATAATATTATTTTAAATTGTTAGGAGGGAGAAAATTGAAAGGTGTTTTTATTTTAAAACCAGACTTTTTTAATGAGTTTAATTTTAAAACGTTTTGTCAACTTGTTCATGAAAAGAAAATACAAATTCATTCTTTATATAGAATTAACGACTATTATAATTTTTGTTCTGAATATAGGAAATATGATATAGCAAACGCAATTGATAATCGCGAAGAATTGTTAAAAGAACTGAAGAGAACCCAATTTGCAACTTATACATATAAAACTGTATTTACGGATAAAAGGAATGTAGGAGTTGCAATTATTATGGATGGTGAAGGGGAAGAGTTTTTTAATAAATTATTGGAAGTTAAAACTGAAATGAGGAATATTATTAAAGCTAATAGAAAGATTCAGTTTTATGTGGATATTGAAAAAAATCCATGGGAAGTAATTAAATGTATTAAAGGACAAACCTCAAATAAAGAGTATTTTGAAAAAGACAATGTGAAGATTGCGTACCTTAATGCTATACATTTAGAGGATGCTGAAATGTTTAATAGACAAATATGTTTTGCTTTTTTGCAAAAGAGTGATACATTAAATAAATGTAATAAAATAAGTTTTAATGAATTAAAAGGAATGTGTCAAACACATGAATCGGTGCAAAATTATGAACAATAAGCTATTAAAGGAAATTTATAATGAAGATAGCCTTAAATTGGAAGATATAAGTATCTTTGAAACAAGAGTTAAGATTTTTATAGTAAGAAATAATGAAATTTTAGTAGCTTGTTCTGGTGGTGGATGTCAGTTACCTGGTGGGCATGTTGAACCGAATGAAGACATAGAGGATGCGATTATAAGAGAGGTAGCAGAAGAAACGGGAATGGTTCTTGATAAACATGAAATTATTAATAATTTTTATGAAATTCAATACTTTGATAAAAACTATAAAAATTCAGGCAGAAACCGACTTTCTAAAGTTTCGTATTTTACCGTAAGGACAGATAAGGTTCCAAATTTAAAAAGAACTAATTTGACGGAAAGAGAGAAGAAGAATAACTTCACTTTAAAAAGTGTTGAAATAAACAAGTTTACTGATTTTGTAGATCAGTTTTTAAAGCCAAATCAAAAAGAAATTAATGTAGTTATTGCTAAAGAAATCTTAAAAGTTTATCCACACTTTCTTGAAGCAAATAAAAATTAATTCGTAGTTACATTTCAAGGATTGAAAAGAAAATTTTGGAGCGGCTTAAAAAAGAACTCCTTAAAGCCTCAAGTTTTTAAGTTAAAAAAACACCCTCAAATTTTTGGGGTGTTTTTGTTTTTGGTTTTAATAAATTCCTGGGTAGAGCAAACTGTTTGAAAGAACAAGGCTGAAATTATAATCGGTGTTCTCTGGGTCGGTTTCGCTCTTAACAATGTCGAAAACAATTTCAAAGAACGACGATTTGATGTGTTTTTCGTTTAAAACTGTTGTTCCGCCGTGTCCGTTTTTCGATTCAACAACTTTATAGAAATCTTGAACACCTTCTTGCTCTGTTAGTCTTGTTTCGTCAACAACGCTGTCGAGAAGTTCTTTGTTTTTGAAGAACCCAACGGTGTAGGTTGTTTCTTTATAGCCCGTTGAATCAACTTGCGTTTTAACAAGCGAAGGGTCGAGTTTTGAAATATCAACGCCAAAATCAAAATCATCTTCATAGCACGTTTGACCTGCTGCGTTAACGAAACTTTGAGCGCCACTAAAGTTGATTTCGTCGGCAGCAAATTCATAGAAGAATTGAGTTCCCGTTTCTTCGTTATAAACGCAATAACGAACTTTTGGAATTATTCGAAGGTTCTTGTTTCGGCTCATGAAATTGAAAACAAAACCTGCTTCAAGTTTAATTCCGCCGTCTTTTCTTGTTTCTGCCGAAATTGCAGGAACAATAACAATCGACTGATATTCCGCATATGGCTTGCCGGCAAATTGGTCGGTTGCGTCTGGGTCGCCAAAGAAGCTTTCGCCTGGGAAATATTTAACATATGTTGCAGGCTTTGCCGAGAACGAACCTCTTTCGCTTTCGTTAAGTAATCCTTTTGTTTTTGCGTTTCCTCTTTGCTCTTGGTTAAATGTATATGTTATTTTGGTTGAGTTTCCGCTTGGGAAAGTGTAAACCCAATCTTCGTCGCTTCCGTCGTAGGTTTGAGAATAAACAAGATATGCAATTGTTGAAACATAGTCGCGGAAGTTAACTAGTTGATTTCTATATTGATTGTAATCAAGAAGAACAAGGTCTGTTCCAATTATTTCAGTTAAAATATAGTCGATAAGTTTATCTGCATTTTGCTTTGTTAACCCAACATAGCGCGATTTTTCGAGGTATTCTTGTTTAAGAGATTCTTTATATAATCCAATTTCCTCATCTATATATGGATTGTCATATGTATATTCTTCTAAATACCATGTGTGATTTTCATCGCCAATCGTTAAATTTGAAGAAACATTACCTTGTTCTTTGTGTAAATATAGACCTATTAAACTTGGATTGTTTTTGCAAGACTTAATTGTAACGTAATAATAAGGTGTATTAAATTCTTGAATTAAACCTTTATTTGATTTTAGGCTAATTTTGCTGCCTGAATCAATACTTAGTGTTGTTGGTTCATAACCCAACATAATTTCATATAAAACAATTTGAAATGCGTCTGTAAATATATCAAAATTATAATTCTCGTTAAAACAGTCGTTTGGACGTTCATTTCCGCTTTTATTTGTTATTCTATCCTTCCAAACTGAAAATGTTTCATTTTCTTTTGGAGCAATATTTTTATTCCCTTGCAAATTAGGATTTAAATACCAACTCCAACGATTTGGCAAGTTGGTTTGTTCTTTTGCATATCCATTGTCATTTGTAACTAACATTCTTATGCTATCGTAAAATGGAGCATTGTCGGAATATTTATTATATGTATCACCATTTCCGCTTCCATAGTTAAATATTAATCCATTTGAAATATTCCTTAGCATTTCATCGGTTTTTTCATTTGGAAGTCCGCTATAGCCGCCGCTCTCGCTGTTTGCATAAACTGCGGCAATTCCTGAAACATAGTTTTCGAAAAAAGTTCTTTGATTTTCCCCGCCGCCGCTTCCGCCGCTTCCGCCGCCAATGTCGCCAATGTCCTTATCGCACCCTGCAAAAAGAAAAGCCGAAAACGAAAACAAAAGAGCAAGGCAAAGGCAAAGAATTGCTTTAAGTTTTTTATTAAGTTTTTTAACATTCTTTTTCATATTATCTTTATTATATCTAAAAGAAACAAAAATAGCAAGATTTTTGCCCTTTGTTGAAAAAGAAAAGTTTTTGGCGAGAAAGAAAATAAAAAGCAGCCAAAAGAATTTTAAGGCTGCTTATGTTTTAAATATGTTTTTAAGGGGATTTCAAAAGACTAAAGGGAAAGGCCGCGATAGTCCGCTTTGCCGTTTGTTTGGCGAACAGTTAAAGTTTTTGTTGTTTCTTTGTTTGTTTCGCTGTCGAAAGTTGGAAAGGTTATGTCGAAATAAACAACATTGCTTTGCGCCGAAGCCTGTGCTGTTGATTCTGTTACGAATTCTTTAAAATTTTCTTCGCTTGTGATTTTAATTTCTTTTGTTCTTCCTTCTTCCATTAATTTGTTAATATGATCTTCTTGGGAGCCAAAAGAGTTTACATTTGCATAAACATTATAAATTTTATTATTTTTCATGCAAGTAACATTTGTATAATACCCATCGCGATGGGATCTAAATTTAGTTGCATTAAGGATTTGAGCGCCTTCAAGACCAACTTTATCTAAAACATAGTCGCAAAGTTGGTTGTAAAGTTCTTCGGAAACTGCTTCTTGTAAAACCGAAGATGCAACACGATTGGTTAATTGTAATCCCTCCATTTTCTTACTTACTTGTTCATATGTAAGCGAAGAGATGTCGCCTAGATTTGTTTCATATGTCATAAATTCAGTATATTTATCGCCATACGTATCTTCATATGAAACATTTGTATAGACCTTCCCAGTTAATTGGTTAACTCTATAAGAATTGATTTTAGCATTAAGTCGACCTGTTTGAGCCAATCCATTAACAATTGCAGTTTTAAGTTTAGAGTCGCATTCATTCATATAGTCTTGTTCGGTTTTTTTATCTTCATCTTGTTTTTGGTCGTCTTGTTTGTTGTCGTCTTGCTTTTGGTCGTCTTGTTTGTTGTCGTCTGTTTTGTTGTCGTCTGTCTTGTTGTCTGGTTGTGGGGTTACTACAACGGACGAACCTGGGTTTTGTGACGCTTTTTCTTTTGCAGCTTTAACGCCAAAAAATGTTCCAATAATTGCACTTGCAAAAACAAAAGGGGTTATAATTCCAATTGCAATTTTTGCTCCTTTTTTCATATTAAGAAATCTCCTTTTTTTTTAATTGTTACTTTAATTATATATTTGAATTGAGGGAATGTCAACCCCCAAATTTTTGGAGAAGACGGGGCGGTTTAAGAGATTGCAAGGGGGGGGAGAGGGGATTAAGAGAAAAAGGTTGTTAAGGGGAATTAAGCGAGAGGGGGGAAAAACAAAAAAACGCAAACTTTCAAGTTTACGTTTTCTTTTAGTTACTAATTTAATTTTAGCCGCGTTTTCTTGCGCGTTTTCTTGCGGCTTCGCGTTTCTTTTTGCGTTTAACGCTTGGTTTAAGATATGCTTCTTTTTTACGAATGTCGCCAATAATTCCATCGCGTTGACATTTACGTTTAAAGCGTTTCAATGCGCTGTCTAAACTTTCGTTTTCGCCAACTTTAACCATTGTCATGATATCTCACCACCTTTTAGTTTATAAATTCAAAGTGCTCATATTATAACATGGGAAAAAAATTTGTCAATCTTTTTTTGGACTTTTATCAAAAAATATGTTAATATTCTCATATATGAACGCGATTGCAATTGTTGGAAACAATTTGGACGAAGTTTCGAAGGCGGTTATTTCGCAAATTGAAATTTCAAGTTCGTTTGAACTTGAAAATTTTGTTGTTGTTCCAGACAGGTTTTCGCTTCTTGCGGAAAAACTTGTTTTTGAGCAACTTGGAATTTCATCTTCATTTAACATAAAGGTTCTTGGGATTTCGCGTCTTGCGGCATATTTTTCAAACGAAGAAAAAGTTCTTTCGCAAAACGAGAGCAAACTTTTGGTTTATGAGATTCTTCGAAGCGGGGAGTTTAAATTTTTTAAGCCAACAATTGAACTTGCAACCGAACTTTTTAACATAATTTCCCAAATTAAGTCGAGCAAGATTTCTTCTTTTGATTTTGAGAAGGGCGCGCAAGGTGAAAAGCAAAAAGAGGTTGCGAAGGTGTTTTCAATTTACGAAAGCAAAAAAGAGTTTCCCGACCAAAGCGATGTTTTAACAAATCTTTCAAGCAACATTTCATTTGAGAAAGTTAAGGATTGTTCATTTTTCTTTGCGGGGTTCGACAGTTTAACCGCGCAAGGGGAATCCATTTTGGAAAAACTTATTCTTTTTTCGAAGCGAGTTGTTATTGGGGCAACGCAGCCTTCAAATCAAAAAAACGCGCTTATATACGACGCGGACATTTTAAACAAGATTTCAAGAATTTCAAGAAGAAACAAAATTGAAATTAAAAAGACATATTTAAAAAACACATCAAATTCGCTTTCATCGCACATTTTGGAAAATTTATTTCCATTTTCGCCAAAAGTTCTTGAAACAAACAAAGTTCATCTTTTGGAATTTGAAACGCCAGAAAAGGAGATTCAAGAAATTGCAAAGACGATTTTGTTTTATGTTAAAACAAAGAACAAGCGTTTTTCGAATTTCAACATTCTATCGGGCGATTTAAACGGGACATCTCAAATTTTTGAGCGGGTTTTTGAGGAATATAACATTCCGCTTTTTCTTGACACGTCGAGGGCAATTTCAACTCTTCCAATTCACACATTTTTTGTTTCATTATTTTCCTATTTAAATTCAAAAAATGAAAGTGATTTTTTCAATCTTATTTTAAATCCATATCTTTCAATTCCAAGCGAGGAAATTTCGTCGCTTAAAAATCTTGCTACGTTAAACGATGAATTTAACGAGGAATTAGCAAATAATTTTGAAAATATTAAAAAAATTATTGAAAAAATCAATTATTTTAAACAAAAAACGCAAAATTCTAACTCTTTTTCATATTTTTCGAATTTAATTTATGAAATTATTTCGGAATTTAATTTAAAAGAAAAAAACGACGAGTTAATCAATTATTTCTCAAAAAATAATTTAAAAAATGAAAAAATATATCTTCAAATTTTCAAAAAGATTGACGGAATAATTAGCGAACTTTCAAATGATTCTGAAACTTCATTTGAAGAATTTTCAAATCTTTTTCTTTCGCTTTTTGGCGAGAAAGAAATTTCGGCTGTTCCAATTTCAACCGATTGTGTTTTTGCGGGCGGAGAAAAATCGTTTTTTGAAAAGCGAGATGTTATGTTTGTTTGCGGGGCGAGCGCGGGAAAAATTCCGCTTGCTTCGAAAGATCTTGGTTTGATTTCGGACGACGATATTTCGCAAATGAATTTGGAAATTGAGCCAACAATTCGAATGCTTAACAGGCGAAGCAAGCAAAAAGTTTTGTTTGACATTGCGCCAAACGAAGAACTTTTTGTTTCGTCAAGCGGAAATGAACTTGGCGAAAAAGTTGAGAAGTCGATTATATTTGCTGAACTTCAAAAGATTTTTTCGAAAGACGGAAAGCCAATTCAAATTTTTGGAAGTTTCTTTGCGCAATTTTTGCCATATGATGAGTTTGTTTTTTTCAACATTCAAAGCGAACGAGATTTTAAGGAAGAACTTTTAAAACTTAGAAAGCAAAATCGAATTTCAAAAGAAGAATTTGAAGAGATTTTTGGGAAAGAAAAAATTAGGGAAGAAAAAATTTCGATTGCAAAAAATCTTTATCAAAAGTTTTCGCCAACGGGAATTGAAAGATTTTTTATGTGTCCGTTTAAACATTTTTTCACGCACGGGCTTAAACTTAAAGAAAATCCTAAAAATGTTTTTGATGCGCGCGACGAAGGAAACTATTTTCACATTGCGGCGCAAAATTTTGTTAAAAGAAATTTGGGAAGGCTTGGCGAACTTTCAAGCGATGAAATTGAGTTTGAACTTGAAAAAATTGATGGAATAATTAAAAACAACGAAAGATTTTCGCTTCTTTCAAAAAATATTAAGAATAAGCATATTTTTGAGATGCTTAAAAAAGAAACGAAAATGCTTTTTGAAAGTGTTTCGTGCGAACAAAAATTTTCGGGATTTGTTGCAAAATTTATGGAACAAGGTTTTGAAATTCCGCTTAACGAAAAATCGCTTTTTGGAATTGTTGACCGTGTTGATTTTTGCGAAAACTATCTTCGCGTTGTTGATTATAAAAGCGGGGAAGTTAAAAAGAGTTTGAGGGCGGTTTATAACGGAATTGAACTTCAACTTTTCATTTATTTAATTGCCATGCAACAAAAATTTTCGAAAGAGCTTGCCGGAGGGTTCTATCTTCCAATTGGCGGAGATTTTTCGAAATCTGCTTCAAAGAAATTTAAACTTGAAGGTTTTGTCCTTGGCGAGCAAGGTGTTTTAAAGGCGCTTGACAGGCGATTTGGAAGCAAAACACAAAGCAGCATTGTTGCGCTTAAACTTTCGCCAAAATCCACGGCGGATTGTCTTGTTCTTTCAACAACAAAAAATGTTTTTTCAAAAGAAGGATTTGAGGCGGCAATTGAATATGTTAAACTTTTGCTTTCAAGCGCGGAAAAAGAAATTTTAAGCGGCGAAATTCCAGCAAAGCCAATTGAAGGATATGTTTGCAAAAATTGTCCGTTCTTTGGAATTTGCTCGTTTAAACAAGACGAAAGAGAACAGCAAAGGGACAGCGGGAAAGAACTTTCCCAAGCGGATTTTATTAGCATATTAAAGCGAAATTAAAAGTCGAATTATAAAGGAAGAAAAATGGAAAGGAAAAAGATTGAGGAACAAGAAAGAGTTTTAGACCTTGACGGCGAAAGCGCAATTGTTTCGGCTTCGGCGGGAAGCGGAAAAACAACTGTTATGATTGAAAAAGTTCTTAAATATCTTATGCAAGGCGTTAAAGTTAAAAATATATTAGCGCTTACTTTCACCAATCAAGCCGCGGCGCAAATGAAACAAAGGCTTCTTTCGAAACTTGGCGAACTTGTTGAAAAAACGGGGCGCGTTGAATTTGCAAACGAAATTGATTCTGTTTTGGAAGCGGACATTTCAACTTTCCACTCTTTCTATGAAAAAATTGTTAAAAAATATTTTTACATAGTTGGAATTCAACCTGAATTCGAAATCCTTTCAAATGAAAAATTGCTTTCTCTTAAAGACGAAGCGTTTTTAGAGGCTGCTCAAAAACTTAAAAAAGAGTCTTTTGAAAAATATTTGGAACTTTGCGATGTTCTTGGGAAAAAGAGAAGCGACAGGGCAATTAAAGAGAGAATTTTTAAAATTGATAATTTTCTTTCTTCGCAATATCAACCCAAAGTTTGGCTTGAAAAAGTTTCAAGAAGTTTGTATGAAAACAAAGATGAAACCCTTTCAACATTTTTTGGCGAAATTAAAAACAATGTTTCATATTTTAAAAATAAACTTAATTTGCTTTTGGAAAAGGCAAACATTTTTGATGAAAAAGAGCTTTGCAAGCACATTAACTTATGCAACTTAAAAATTGACGAACTCTTAAATTGCAAGAATGAAAACTTGTTAGAATTTGTTTCGGGCGAGTTTTCTCTTCCAAAACTTTTGAAATCGCAAGTTTCAGAAACTCAAACTTTCCAAGATGTTAAAGAGACAAAAGAAGAATTTGGCGACTATATTAAAAAGATTAAAGCGTTTGATTTTGGAACATATGACAACATTGTTTCGTCGTTTGAAAGTTGCAAGGAAAACATAACTTCGCTTGTTAATTTATATTGCGACTATAAAAATCTTTTGGACGAGAAAAAAAGAGAACTTGGGGCGTTTGATTTTTCCGACCTTGAAACTTTTTGCGCAAAGATTTTGGAAAACGACGAAATTTGCAATGAAATTAAAAACGGTTATGAGCAAATTTTTGTTGACGAATTCCAAGATATTAACCCAATGCAATATGCAATTTTAAAAAAGATTTCAAAAAACAACAATGTTCTTTTTGTTGGCGATGCAAAGCAAAGTATTTATGCGTTTAGACAATCGGACGTTGAAATTTTTGTTGACATTTGCAAGGAATTTGAAACGGCAAAGGAAAAGCAATCGCTTCCGCTTAACTGTAATTTCAGAACAAACAAAGAAATTCTTGATTTTGATAACGATGTTTTCAAAGTTTTGATGACCGAAAAAAGTTGCGGAATTAACTATGAAAAAAACGCAATGTTTAAAGGGGAAAGCGATAACTCTTGCGAAGGGAGCAGCGTTAAGATTGTTAAAGTTTTGAAAGAGGAAAAAGAAAAAGAAGAAGCGCCAAGCGAGGTTTTTAAAGTTCTTAATTCAAAAAGAAATTTTAAGAATTACAGTTTGGAATCAAAGGCAATTTTGAAAGAAGTTAATAATGTAATAAATGAAAGAATTGTTTTAGATGGGGAAGAGAAAAAAGTTAATTTTGGCGATATTTCAATTTTGGTTAAAAATCGTTCGAATTTACTTGTTGATTTAGTTTCGCTTTTTCTTGAAAATAATGTTCCGTTCATTGTTAACGATGAGTTCGACCTTCTTTCTTCGAAGGAAGTTTGTTTGGTTATTTCAATTTTAAAACTTTGTCTTAATCGAAACGATGATTTCGCGTTGGCGGCGGTAATGGCTTCCCATTTTGGTATGTTTTCGTTTGACGAGCTTGCAAAAATTAAACTTTTTTCAAACAAAGAATTTTTCTTTGAAAAAGTTTTGGAATATTCAAAAGAAAATTCCAACGAAATCTCTGTTAAAATTCAAAAATTCAACTCTCTTCTTGATAGATTAAATTTTGAAATTCAAACAAACGGAGCAAGTGCGGCCCTTGAAAATCTTTTCTATGAAACAAAATTTTTTGAGTTTGTTCTTTCGCTTAAAGGCGGAAAAGAAAGAGAGGAAAGGCTTAAACAATTTTTGAAATATACTCAGCAAAGTGGTTTTGAATTTAACCTTTTTGGATTGGTTTCATATTTAACAAGCATTTCAAATCTTAAAACTGCAAGTTTGAAAAAATGCGACGATAACGCAGTTTTAATAACAACAATTCACGCAAGCAAGGGGCTTGAATTTCCTGTTGTTATTTTGGGCGAAACGGGAAAAGATTTAACAAAAACAAAGCCAGAAACGGACGACCTTAAAATTGACAAAAATCTTGGCTTTGCAATTGACAACTATAATAAAGCCGAAAGAAAAATTTATGATTCAATTTTTAAACAAATTCTTTATTCGCGCGCAAAGAAAAAGGAAATTGCAGAAAATTTGCGTCTTCTTTATGTTGCGCTTACAAGAGCAAAAAATAAACTTATCATAACAGGCGAGGTTTCAAAGGGAATTGAGCCAATCACAAAATTGACAAACTTGGAGTTTATTAAGCCAACTTACCTAAATTATATACTGGGCGCACTTGCCGATTGCAAAAATGTTAAAGCCGAAATTTGCGAAGTTTTTGAAGTTAAAAACGAGAAACGCGAGGTTGAGGCTCAAAACATTGAAATTTTGAAAAAAGCAAAAGAAAAAATTGACTTTGTTTATGCAAATGAAAACGCAACAAAACTTGCTCTTAAAACCTCTGTTAGCGAAGTTGCGTTTGGAGAAGAAGTTCAACCATATGAAAGCGCAAATTCGCTTCCAAATAAATTTTATGTTAGCGAGCATTTAAGCGAAATTTCAACGCCAGAAGAAGGAACAATTGTTCATGAAATTTTGGAAAAAGTTGATTTTAACAGCGAAACTCTTTCAAGCGATGTTGAGGCTCTTTCAAAAAAACAAACAAAAATTTCCGAACAAGACCTTTCAAAAACTGTTTTGAAAAACATTTCTCTTCTTCGCGAGGTTTTGCCAAAAAATGGGAAAGTGTTTAAAGAAAAACAGTTTATGATTTACGCAAGCCCAAAAGAAATTTTTGGGGAAGGGGAGGAAGAAAGAATTTTAATTCAAGGGAAATTAGATTTAATTTTCGTTGGAGAAAAAAACATTTTAATTGACTATAAATACACATCAATTTCAAACGAAGAAAGACTTATTTCAAAATATAAAAAGCAACTTTTAACCTATGCTTTTGCCGCCCAAAAAGCGCTTGGAAAAGATATTGACGAGATTTATTTGTTAAGTTTAAAGAATTCGAAATTAATTAAAATTAATTAACAAAAAAATATTGAAAAATTATTAAAAAATATTGAAAAAATATTAGTTAATAATTTTTTTATGTGTTATACTAACTTCGAATTTAACATGGAGGTTAAAAAATAATGAAGTTATTAAACGTTGATATTTTTCAAAGTATAATAAATTTCTTCGAAACAATTAAAACAAATTTTTCGCTTGAATACTTATTATACATATTCGTTGGACTTGAAGTTTTAACAATCATTGTTTTCTCAATCGTTGCGCACAATGTTTATGAAATGCGCTTAACTCGTGCGGTTGATAAAATTAATGCTTATTTATACGAAGTTCAATACATTAATGAAAGCAATTTAATTGAGTTTAACAACATGATGAAAAGGGTGCCAAAAACTTTAAGATATCATTGGCAACAATATATGCTTAACAGAGATAAAGCACCAAGCGAATACATGTCGGTTGTTAACTGCATTGACAGACCGCTTAAAAGCAGCGCGCTTTCGGCAAACATTAAAGTTGCAAAGGCTTTAAGTTATATCTATGCAATTCTTTCGTTCATCTTTGCATGCGGTTTTGCATCAAGCCAAACAGACATTGGAACAGGCGTATACATTATGATTTTTGCAATTCCAGCAATGGTTTTGCTTTTGAACTACATTTTTGTTATCGCTTTGGACATTAGAAAAGCAAGCAACACAAGCGAACTTTATCAAACATTCCACATCTTTAACAGATTTATTGATAAAGCGGTTTCAACAATGCCAAGTTATGTTGACTTTGAAGTTTTGTTCACTGCAAAAGAAATCAAACGCGGAATTCCTGTTTTGAACGAATACATTGAAAAACGCCAACTTCAAGAACAAGAAGAAATGAAGAAAGCAAGAGAAAATGCTATTCAACATGAAGCATACAATTTTGAAGAAGCAGGCGAGAAAGGCGAACTTGTTTTGGAACGCGCAATGAAAGAAACAGAAATCTTTGTTAGCATGCGCAATCGCTTGAACACGGAAATTGACCAATTCGAAAAAGAAATTGACAGTCTTAAACGTAGTTTTGAAAACACAAGCAAAGACTATCAAAAGAAACTTCAAGCAAGCAAGGAAAACACAGAGCGTTTAAGAGAGCAACAAGAAGCAACAACTAACCGTATTGAAAGCAACTACATCAGAAAACAACAAGCAGACGAAATTAAGAAACAACAGCAAATTGAAAAAGACCAAACAGATGCTCAACTTAAATTTAATCAATCAATTGACAACTTAACTGCTGAAATCACAAAGAGAAAAGAAGAACTTGAAGAGGGCAGACTTAACGTTGAAAAATCAATGCTTGCAGAATACAAAACTTTCTCTAACAAAATTTACGAAGAAATTCGTGAAAGTGTTAACGAACGCGTTAAAAGCGAACGTGAAGAACTTATTGGGGCAAGAGAAGAGGTTGCTCGCGAACTTGAAAAAGCAATGACCCAAATTGACACTCTTGAAATGCAAAATAAAGTTTTAGTTAATAAAGCGGCAGAACGCGAAGCATATGTTAAAGCAAGCGTTGAAAAAGAAAAACGCGAACTTCAAGAAGAACTTGTTGCTAAACAAGAAGAAATTAATGAAAAGAACAAACAAATTCAACTTATTTCCTCAAGTTATGTTGAAGAAATTGAAAAATCTAATAAAGAGGTTAAAGAAGAGCAACCTGTTGAAGAAATTAAGATTGAAGAGCCAAAAGCAGACGAATTTGGCGGGAAATATGACGACAACGGAAACTATGTCTATCCAAACGGCTCATATTACGACCCACAAGGCAACTATCACGACGAAACTGGAAAAGTTTTTGATAAAGACGGCGTTTTAATTGAAGATAACAGCAAGCCAGAAGAAGTTGAACCAAAGAAAGAAGAAGTTCAAGTTCAAAAGCCTGCTCAAGAGCCTGTTGAAGAAAAAACTGAAGAGAAACCAGAAGAGAAACCAGAAGAAAAAACTGAAGAGCAAACTTTCGAACAAGTTGAAGATTTAACTGCGTTTAATAATGAAGAACCTGTTGAAACTTCGAATGAAGAACCTTTGGAAGAAGAACCTTCTGAAAACTTGGAAGAGGCAAGCGAAGAGCAAGAAACCGAGGAAAAACCAGAAGGTAAAAGACGCGGACGCCCAAGAAAAGAGCAAACAGAAGAGCCTGTTAAACCAGCTGGAAGACGCGGACGCCCAAGAAAAGAACAAACCGAAGAGGCGCCAAAACCAGCGGGCAAACGCGGAAGACCAAGAAAAGAAACTGAACCTCAAGAACCAGCAGAAGAACCTGCTAAAAAACGCGGACGCCCAAGAAAGGAAGAAAGCGTTGAAACAGTTGCAAGCGCAGAGCCAGCAAGAAAACGCGGACGTCCTAAAAAAGAGGAGGCTGCGCAAGAAGTGAAGGAAGAACCAGCAAAGAAACGCGGTCGTCCTAAAAAGGAAGAAAGCGAAGAGTCTGTTAAACCAGCGGGCAAGCGCGGACGCCCAAAAAAAGAGCAAACAGAAGAAGCTCCAAAGCCAGCAGGCAAACGCGGAAGACCTAAAAAAGTTAACATCGACGAAAATTTGAAACTTATTGAAGAAAGACTTAAAGAACAAAACAGACTTCTTCAAGAGCAACAAAAAGCGCTTGATAAAACAGTTAATGGGGTTAACCCAAAAAATTAGTTAGATAAAATCGTTCCATTTTTGGGAGCGATTTTTATTTTAACAAAATTATAAATCTTAATTTTATTGACAAGAATTAAATTGAAAAGTTTTGTCATATAATAAATTTGTGCTATTATTTTAAGGAAATATGAAAAAGATTTTTGTTTTAATGTTTATTATGCTTTTTGGCTTTTCGCTTGCGGGTTGCACATCGGCAGTTGAACTTTCGGCTGTTAACACAAATTTCTCGTCATATTATTTTGTTGCAGATTTTTCAAGCGGATATGGAGCTCTTACGGAAAGCGAGCAAGCGGTTTTGAAAAATAAAGTGGAGGGTCTTGCAAGCGACTATCTTGATGACATAATTTTGCGTTACTACGCGGCATTAACCAGTTTTAAAGAGCAAGGATTTATAACTGAAAACGAAAAAATAATTTACAAAAATCATCTAAGTTCATATATGAATTGGAATGATGGGGCTTTTGCAATTGAACTTCGATTTGCTTCCAAAGCGTCCTCAAGAATTTTCATTCGAAGCGCTGAATATTCTGGTGCACAAAACGAAACAACAACATTTAAAACTGTTACAACAGAAAAATTTAAGGGCGTTTTCTCAAAAACAAAGAACAACATAATAACAACAAGTTTGGAAGAATACTTTGAAACTGGCGCAAAATCGGCGCTTAGAACTCTTGGCGAGGAAACAGTAAACAAAATTCCAAATGTTGAATTCTATTATATGTTCATAACTCAAAATGTTAAATTGCGTGCGAAAAATGCGAATGAAACATTGGAGGCAGCGGGCGGAACAGTTTATTGCTTCTATTCAAACAGCGACTATTCTGAACTTGAATTCGAGTTTTATGTTGTTCAAGCAAACAGGCTTATATACTATTTAATTTGCCTTGCAATTGCCTTTATTTTCGTTGCAATCTATCTTATTGTTATCTATTTTAAAAGGCCAAAAAACAACTTAGTTGAAGAGGGAAAAGACGATTCAACAACGAAATTTGAAATTCCAACAAACGGCGAAGGTTAATTTAATTTGACTTTCGCTTTTTTTATGTTATAATTCGCGTGTGATTGACAGAAAAGAAAAACGAAAATTTAAAAAAGATGCAAAAAGAAGAATGATTGAAATGTTTGCGTCAATTCCTTTTGGTGTTGCGTTTGCATATCTTTTCTATTGGCTCAAACTTTCTGTTGGTCTTCAATTGTTTTTAACAGTTGTTTGCTGGGGAGCGATTATTGGAATTGTTGAACTTATTTTCTTTTTAGTTAATAAGGCAGTTCAAAAACGCGAGGCTTCAAAGCCAAAACGACGCGACCCATTTGCAGACTAGGAGGAAGAAAATGAGCGAGAAATTTAAAACCATGCCACACAGCATTGAAGCAGAACAATCGGTTCTTGGCTCGATGCTTATTGATAATGAGGCTCCACTTACGATTTTTTCGGCGCTAACAGGCGACGATTTCTATTCCGCTGTTAACAAAAAAATTTACGAAAGAATGCAAGAACTTTACAGAGCAAATAAGCCAATTGACTTTGTTACTTTAACCGATTTGCTTGATAAAAATGGCGAACTTGAAAATGTTGGAGGAATTGAATATGTTACAACATTAACAAATGCTGTTCCTTCGGCTGCAAACTTCAAATATTATGTTGACATTGTTAAACGCGATTCGCTTTTTAGAAAACTTATTTCAAGCGGACAAAAAATTATTGAAACTGCTTATGATGCAACCGACGACAAAGCAGCGCTTAAATTTGCCGAAAAAGAAATTTTTGATATTGCAGAAAATCAAGATGTTTCGTCGCTTGAACATATTGAAGGCGCTTTAAAAGAGGTTATTGAAAAACTTAATCAAATTGCAAAAGACCCAAATTCTCTTCGTGGGCTTTCAACTGGGTTCACGGATTTGGACGCTATAACAAACGGGCTTCAAAATTCCGATCTTATTTTGCTTGCTGCTCGTCCTGGCGTTGGAAAAACCTCTCTTGCAATGAACATTGTTACAAATGCTGCGGTTGACGGAAAGAAAAATTGTGCAATTTTCTCTCTTGAAATGCCAAAAACGCAAATTGCACAAAGATCTATGTGCTCGGTTGCGGGCGTTAGCATGGAAAAGGCTCTTAAAGGACAACTTTCTGTTGATGAATGGACAGCAATGATTAAAGCAAGCCGCAAACTTTCGGAAGCGAACATTTTCATTGATGATTCAAGTATTAACGACCCTAACGACATACTTTCAAAGTGCAGAAGAATTAAGAGAGAGCGCGGGCTTGACCTTGTTATGATTGACTATCTTCAACTTATGAAAGCGGACAAAAACTCCAACTATGACAACAAAGTTTTGGAAGTTGGGGAAATAACAAGAACTCTTAAAATTGCTGCAAGAGAACTTAATGTTCCAATTATCCTTCTTTCGCAACTTTCGCGTGCTGTTGAGCAAAGAAAAGGCGACCATCGACCTGTTCTTTCCGACCTTCGTGACAGCGGTTCAATTGAGCAAGATGCCGACATTGTTATGTTCATTTATAAACCAGACATGTATAACGATGTTGTTACGGAAGAGAGCGATGTTGCAGAACTTATTGTTGCAAAGCACAGAAACGGGCGCCAAGGAACAGTTAAATTGCGCTGGATTGGCGAAACAACAAGTTTTGCAGATTATAACAAAGGACAACAACTTCCTAAGCCAAAAACAGTTGTTGCGCAAACAGACGAGGAAATTAAGGCAGAGCCTGTTATTGACGAAAAGGAGCTTGAAGAAATTAAAGACTTGTTTGAATAGAATTAAAAAATGTAAAACTCCCTTAAAGGGAGTTTTTTTATGCAATTTTTGCCATGCGTCATTCAAAAATTGGCAAAAAAAACGCGTTGCAAAATAGTTTTTGTTATTAAAATTTTATAACAACAGCATTTGCAAAATAGGTTTGAGAAAAATTTTAAGTAGGCTTTTATATGATTTTGGGCAAAAAGCAGGTCAAAAATTGCTAAACTTGGGGCGAAAAATGGGGAAAGAAAAAGAAAAAAGTCGAATTTTGTAAAAAAATATAAAAATGATTTTGATATTTTTACAAAAATTAGTAAAATAAATGGCAGCCATTGTTGACAATGTTAAAGCGCGATTTTTATAATCTAAGTGATGTTGGCTTGTTGCTTTGCAACAATCCAAGTTGCTTGGCAGCAACATCTGCAATAAATTGCAGCCTCACAGATTGGATTATCGTCAGTTGCTGGTAAATATACCTTCGGGCTGTTTGCCGTCAACTTTAGATAATGTTTTCGTGTCTATTAAAAATTTTAATAGGCTAGCTTTATTACGTAGCAAGGGGAGAATTATGGAATTAAAAATTTGGGCAAAAACAATGTTAACAGTTCAAAGACATCTTGATAGGGTTACAAGAGCCTTGGATAAAATTATTTTAAAAAAAGCTGTTTCTTCAGCATTTGTGACATCAAAAAACTTGATGGAGCAAAGCTGTGAGCGCATTAGCAAATATATAATAAATCTTTCACAATCTAAAATCAATTTAATAAATTTAAACACAATTTGCGTTAAATCGCTTAAAGGAATTGACAAAACTTCTGCCAAAATTTTGATTTTAAAGCATATTGACGGAAAACAAAGCAGCGAAATTGCTTCGCTTTTAGGGCTTAGCAACAGAACATATTTTCGCAGGCTTAATTTGGCTTATGAAAAAATTGAAAGTTGGCTTTTGGCAAATGGTTTTTCATCTAGTTTTTTTGAGCAAAAATATGCTTGCGAAGGCTGGATTATGGAAGTTTATAACAAAAATTTGGAGTTTTTTGAAAATCCCAAACAAAGTGAAATATCAACAATTGATGTTAGTTTCTTGAAAGGTATTGTTTCCGCAATTTCAAAAGCGGCTCATTCGTCATATTCATAATAATCTTGGTGGTGCATTTTCTTGCGTTTTTTTCTAGGTTTTAAGTCCGCTTCTTCCATTGCGCGCGCCGTGATTTTTGTTGGACGAAAAAGAAGATAGATTATAACGAGGCAAGGCAAGCAAACCGCAACAATAATTATTATTTGAGTTACGGAAGGAAGCGAGCCCATTGCGTCGCCGTCGGCTGGAGTTGTTGAAGCGTCAACCGTGAAATCGGGCTCATCAATGTATTCAAGAGGTTCGGTGTTTGCTGGAATTTCGGTTAAGGAATCGCAAAAGGCGTTATAGACATAGCCAAAAGATTCTTTTCCGCTTTTAATATACTTGCAAAAAAACCATGTTGAAGTTCGATTTGTTATTGCTTCTTCGCCTTCAATTTCGCCATAAAATTTTAAACTTGTTTCAAGATAGCCAATTTGTTCAATTGTGTTTAGCCCTTGCGATTGGGTTGGGGAGGAGCGAAGTTCAATTCCGCCAGGAACAAAAACACGAAAGGTTGCGTTTGCAAAAGGCGTTTCTGGAATTCCGTTTACGCATTGAACATCTGCTTTTTTAACATAACCATAAACATCAATATATCGAGCAGAGAAGAAGAGATTGTTGTCGCATTTGTCAATTTCAATATAGTAACTTTGAGGAATTGTGAAATACACATTCGTGAAATCCTCACTTCCGCTTGTTGAGCGATATAACTTAACTGTTTTCGAGATTGCTTTTGCAAAATATGGTTCTTCGGCGCTAACTTGGCTTATAGTTGGACATGAGAAAAAAGATAGCAAAAGCATAAGCGAAAAAACAACTAAACAAATAAGGCAATTTTTTCTTTGCATGCTTAAATTTTAACAATTACACTAGGAAAAAAGCGAGAAGAAAAAGGTCGATTTTTGTTGTATATGCGAGGGAAAATGAAAAAACAAAAAATTTACGAAGCTATTTATGAAATTGAAAATGAAATTGAAAAAAGAAACAAATACTGCGCGCTTGAAAAATATAACGCGGGCGAGAAAAAACACCTTAAACAACTTGAATTTCACAAGTGTTTAAAGCGAAACAGGTGGGTTTTTGGAGGAAACAGAAGCGGAAAAACCGAGTGTGGGGCGGTTGAATGTGTTTGGCTTGCAAGAGGAATTCATCCTTTTCGTCCAAACAAAAAAGATGTTTCAATTTGGGTTGTTTCGCTTTCAAAACAAGTTCAGCGAGATGTTGCACAAAGCAAAATTTTCCATTATTTAAAGCCAGATTGGATTGAAGAAATTGTTATGGAAACAGGGAGCAAAGATTTCCCACAAAACGGATTTGTTGACTATATTCTTGTTAAAAATATTTTTGGCGGAACAAGCAAAATTGGATTTAAAAGTTGCGACCAAGGACGCGAAAAATTCCAAGGAACTTCGCTTGACTTTGTTTGGTTCGACGAAGAGCCGCCAGAGGAAATATATCGGGAATGCAAAATGCGCGTTATTGATAAAAAAGGTGAAATTTTTGGAACGATGACGCCGCTTAAAGGATTAACTTGGGTTTATAACGAAATTTATTTAAACGAAGGCGGCGACGACGAGGTTTGGTCAATTTCAATGAACTGGGACGATAACCCATATCTTGACGAAGACGAAATTAAAAGCCTTAAATCTTGTATGAGCGAAGAAGAACTTGAAAGCAGATGCTATGGAAAATTTAAGAGTTTTGGGGGACTTGTGTATCCAGAATTTGACCCTCAAATTCATGTTGTCGAGCCGTTTGATGTTCCAAAAGAATGGTTTGATAAAATTTCAATTGACCCCGGACTTAACAATCCGCTTTCGGCGCACTGGTATGCCGTTGACTTTGACGGAAATGTTTATGTTATTGCCGAACACTATGAAGCGGGGAAAGACATAATTTATCATTCAAATTCAATTAAGCGCATATGCGAAAATTTGGGCTGGAAAACTGGGTTTGGCGGAAAAATTGAAGCAATAATCGACAGCGCGGCAACGCAAACAACCCTTGCAAGCGAAAAAAGTGTTTGTGATTTATTTTTTGAAAATGGAATTTTGGCAAATCCGCATGTTAACAAAGACCTTTTTTCGGGAATTAACAAGGTTAAATCCTATTTAAAAAATGCGGAAGGGAAAAGCAAACTTTTCATTTTTAAGAACTGCGAAAACTTAATTCGTGAAATTAAGGGGTATTTTTGGGGCAATGGCGATAGGCCAACAAAGAAAGATGACCACTCGCTTGACGAACTTCGCTATTACATTATGTCGCGTCCGGAAAGCCCAAAAGTTGAAAAGAAAAAGACGGAAGTTGAAAAAGACAAGGAAAGGCTTATTCGAAAACTTGATTTTTCAAGAAAAACCTTTGGAATTAAAAAGTTCAAATAATGGGAATAATAGAAAAGTGCTCGACAGAAAAGAAAGAATTGTTATGTCATATATTTTTGTTAACTGCGAAAATGGCGAAAAGGCAAAAACCCGTCTTTTTTCGTCGCAGGAAATTGTTGATGTTTTGGCAAAAAGAAAATATGTTGTTTCAACAAGCGAACTTAACGAAATTATGATTTCGCTTTCAAAAGAGGGGCTTATTGATTTTGTTCAAAGTGAAAGCAAAAAAGGAAGTGTTTTTTGTGTTTCGCTTAAAGAAAAGGGGCTTCTTTTTAAAAAAGACACCCAAAAAGAACGATTGCACGCTTCGTGGATTATACTTCGAACTGCGCTTTTGGCGGTTTTAAGTTTTGTTGTTGGTCTTTTGCTTAGAGCAATTTTTTGACAAATTTTGGGAAATTTGAATTTATGTGCATTAAAATTTCAATAAAGGGACGGCTGTTCCCTTTTTTTTGTTGATTTTTTTTGAAAATAGGGTTATAGTTATATTAACCAAAAGAGAGGGAAAATGATTCTTGTTAAAAACCTAAGCCTTAAATTCACAAAAGAATTCTATGCGCTTTATGATGTTAACCTTGAAATTAAGAAAGGAGAGGCAGTTGCGCTTCTTGGCGAAGAGCACAGCGGAAAAACAACGCTTCTTCGTGTTTTGTGTAAACTTGAAAAAGATTTCACGGGTGAGGTTTACATTAAAGACATTCCGCTTAAAAAGGTTGATTTTTCGCTTGATGTTAACATGGGATATATTCCTGCTGCGCCTGTTTTCTTCGAGAAAAAAACGGTTTATCAAAACCTTCAAGCGCTTTTGAAATCAAGGAAAATTAACAAGTCGCAAAGAGAAGAAAAGATTAACAAACTTTTAATTGAATATAACCTTGAAAAGTTTAGAGATGAAAAAGTTAAAAATCTTACTCTTTTCGAGAAATATGTTCTTTCAATTGCTCGTCTTTCGCTTAGGGAAATTGAGCTTGTTTTAATTGACAATATTTTTGAAAATCTTTCGCAAGAAGAGTATGAAAAAATTTGCGAATTAATTAAAAAACAATTCCTTCAAAACAAGGTTACAACTGTTATTGCAACAACATCGCCTTCTGTTGCCAAGGACTTGACAAAACGAACAATTAAGTTTAAACTTGGCTCAATTACGGAATAGCAAAAGAAAACTTAAAGAACTTGAACTAAATTTGGGAGCAATATGAAAAACGAAAATGCTATTTTCACAATTCAATCGAACAGAGATCTTTTTTCAACAGAGCGTGTTGTTGGGAAAAAACTTAAAATTGTTGAATATAAAAGATTTTTTAAAAACAAGGAACTTATTAAAATTCTTGAAAATGAAGCTCTTTGCGAAACTGCAAAAGCATTCCTTTGCGGAAACTTAAACCTTGCGCAAGCCTCAACAAATTCTTATATGCACAGAAACACCCTTATCTATCGAATTGAAAAAATTAACAGCACAATTGGGCTCGACCTTAAAAAATTTGAAGATTGCGTTCTTTTTGTTAACATGTTGGAAATTTATAAAATGGTGGTAAACAAAAAATGATGTTTAAAAACTCATGCAAATTAGTTGCTGCAAACTTCTCAATTGTTTGGAAGTTAATTCTTTATTACATTCTTGTTACAGGAATCACAATTGGGTTGATTGCGCCTTTTTTTGGAACAATTGGTGAGTTTTTTAATGCTAGCGGAACGCTTAGCGACATTGGGGTTCTTTTAACTAAATTTAATGTTTCGGTTAATCCTTTTGAATTAATTGTTGACCTTAACACAGTTGTTACAAACTTTTTAAGTCTGTTTTTTGAGTTTTTTGCAACAAAAACATTGGTTGCGTTATACTTATGCTTTGTTGTTTTATATGTTTTCCCAGTTCTTCTTGGGCTTGCAGATTTTGCTGTTGGGCAAACTTTGTTTGGATATATGTCGAGTTTAACAAGATATTCTTTTGTTGGTTCGTATATGAAATATTTTGCAAGAAGCGCAAGATTCCAGCTTTTCAAAAATCTTGTTATGCTTCCTGTTAATCTCTTAATTATAACCTTAATTGTTTTAACGCTTCGTTTAAGCCTTGTTGGCGGGGTTATAATTTACTTTATGCCTCTTATTGTTGTTGCTGTTTTAATAACGCTTATGGCTCTTAAAAAGACATTTTTTGCAGGTTGGATGCCAGCAATTGTTGTTTACGACTGCAACATGTTTAAAGGATTTGCAAAGGGACTTAAAGCAGTTATGAGAAGATTCTCAAAAATTTTCTCAAACGCGCTTGTTATAATGCTTCTTTGCGTTGGAATAATATATCTTTTTGGAACTTTCGCATCTCCAATTTTAATTCCATTCTTCTCTGTTTTCTTCTATGTTTTTGAAATGGTTATGTTCTTTGGAAGCCAAGGAATGAGATATTATGTTGACCTTGACACAATTCTTTCGCCAAAACGTTTGGAAGAAAGCGATTCATTTAGAAAAGTTAAACAAATTATTTAACTTGTTTTTAACATTTAAAAGAATTTTTTGAAAAATTCAAAAGATAAATGCACTTATAATGCTGATTTGAGATTGAAAATAAAGCAATCTTTTTTGCTTTAAATATATATTTATAAAGGAAAAATTTATGGACACAATTGAAAAAACACAAACAAATGAAACAAAAAATGAAGTTAAAACTTCAAAAAAACCGGTTGTTGCAAGGCAGCCAAAACAAATTCAAAAGAAAAAGGTTCAAGAAAAACCTTTCTCTGGCGAAAAACAAAAAAGACCTTTGAAAAAACAAGGTCAAGAAGCAAAACAAAATGTTGCTTCGAAAAAAACCGTTAAGGAAGAAAGAGAGCCAACTTTAAATGTTGAAGTTGCTCCTAAAAAAAGTTCGAAAAAGCCAGTTAAAATAACTTTCCTTGGGGGAGTTGGCGAAATTGGAAAGAACATGACTGCAATTGAATATGACAATGAAATTATTGTTATCGACGGCGGGCTTTCTTTCCCAACAGGTGAATTCCCAGGAATTGACCTTGTTGTTCCAGACATTTCCTATCTTCTTGCAAACAAATCGAAAGTTAAAGGAATTCTTTTAACCCACGGCCATGAAGACCATATTGGCGGGCTTCCATACATCTTAAACGAACTTAAAGTTCCTGTTTATGGAACAGCAATGACTCTTGCGCTTTTGGATAACAAAATGCAGGAACACAAAATTGAATATAAAGGCGTTTGCGTTAAGCCTAAAAACCTTTTAAAAATTGGAAATTTCCAAGTTGAATTCATTAAAGTTAGCCATTCAATTGCAGGTTCGCTTGCGCTTTCAATTTCAACTCCGTGCGGAAATATAATCCACACGGGCGATTTCAAAATTGATTTTGCGCCAATTGACGGAGTTATGACAGATTTAACTCGATTTGGCGAACTTGGGAAAAAAGGTGTTAACCTTCTTCTTTGCGAAAGCACAAACGTTTGCAGAAAAGGTTATTCAATGAGCGAGTCGAACGTCGGAAAAACACTTGAAACGCTTTTTGATAAGTTTAAAGGAAAACGACTTTTTGTTGCAACCTTTGCATCAAATGTTCACCGTCTTCAACAACTTCTTTGGCTTGCAGAAAAATTTAAGAGAAAGGTTGCTTTTGCAGGACGAAGCATGATTAATGTTACAGAGGCTGCATCAAAAATTGGCGAAATTTCTTACGACAAAAACAACATAATTGAAATGGACAAAATCGACAAATATGCCGATGGCGAACTTTTAATTCTTTGCACGGGAAGTCAAGGCGAACCTCTTAGCGCGCTAACACGCATGGCTCATGGCGAATTTAACAAAGTTAAACTTGGCGAAGGCGATGTTGTTATTTTCTCTGCTTCTCCAATTCCAGGAAATGAAAAAGCAGTTTACAATGTTATTAACGAACTTTTCAAAAAAGGTGTTGATGTTATTTACGACGAACTTGCCGATGTTCACGCTTCGGGGCACGCTTGTCAAGAAGAACTTAAAACAATTCACGCGTTAACAAATCCTAAATTCTTCATTCCAATTCACGGAGAATATCGCCACCTTAAACAACATAAGGAACTTGCAATTGGAATGGGAATGAACGCGCGCGATATAATTTTGCCAGAACTTGGAATGCAAGTTGAAATGGGCGAAAACTATATCAAACAAGCGGGTTATGTTACAGCGGGAATTCGACTTGTTGACGGTTCTGGGCTTGGAGATATGGGAAGTTCAGTTTTGAAGGAAAGAAAACAACTTTCGGAAGAAGGTTTCTGTGTTGTTGTTCTTAATATGAGTTCGCTTTCTGGCGGAGCAGGTTTTGAACCTTTCATAATAACAAGGGGAGTTGTTTATGATAAGGAAGCCGAGGCGTTCACTCAAGACGCTCGAACAGTTATTGCTTCTGCTCTTCGCGAGCAAGATTTGCGTTCGTTCGACCCTAACGAAATTAAGGCGAACGTTAAAAAAGTTCTTTCGAATTTCATTTTCAAAAGAACTAAACGCCGTCCAATGATTTTAACAATCTTGCTTATGGCATAATTTAAGATTTATTTTGCGCTTTAAAGTCGTAGGCTCTTGACGTTGGGGTGTTAACTCCATAAAGTTCAACGAGAATTGCGTCTTCTCCAATTTTACAAATTTGAGAAAAAGGGATGAAAAGGTCGTTCCCACCTTTTAAAAATCCAAAAATTGATTTGTTTCCAGGAACAACAATTCCGCTTATTTGACTTGTTGGAAGCGAAATAACAATGTCAACAATGTGCCCAAGGCGCGTTCCGTCAACAATGTTTATAACTTCTTTGCATCTTAAATCTAAAAACGAGGATTCCAAACTTTGTTCCTTTTTAATATGTATATATGATTAAAATGCAAAAAATAACACTATTAAACAATTTTCGACAAAGCATAAAAAAATAAAAACCGCAACCTACGGTTTTTTATTTTTAATTAAAGAGTTTGAAGGAAGTTAATTAAATTTGAAACATCTTCAAATTTGCGATAGACACAAGCAAAACGTATGTAGGCAATTTCGTCAAGTTCTTTAAGTTTTTTCATAACAAGTTCACCAATTTCGTTTGAACTTACTTCTTGATTAAGCGAATTTGTTAATGTTTTTTCAATGTCCATAACAACTTCGTCAATTTGACTCATGCTAACAGGGCGTTTTTCGCACGCTTTGATGATTCCTTTTTTAATTTTTTCAGGGTCGAAAGTTTGGCGGCTTCCGTCCGATTTAACAACCAAAATTGGAGTTGTTTCAACGGTTTCATATGTTGTGAATCTCTTTCCGCAATTTAAACATTCGCGACGGCGACGAATTGAATTTGATTCGTCGGTTGAGCGAGAATCGATAACCTTGCTGTCAAAATATCCACAATATATACATTTCATGATGCACCTCTTTTCAATATCTAGGTATAATTTACCACAATGAATTCCAAAAAACAAGCATTTTCCAAAAGAAATTTCATTTTGACAAAAGTTTAAACATAGAATAAAACTATGGAACTTATTTCGCTTTGTGAGTGCGATCGAAATCGAAAATATATCATCGAAAAAATTGAGTGCGAAAGCGTTGGCGTTGCAAGGCGGCTTAGCGAACTTGGGTTTTATAAAGGTGCAAAAATTCGCGTTTCTTGCTTTTCCGCGCTTAAAAAAACTGTCCTTCTTGAAATTGAGGGCTACACCGTTTCTCTTCGTTCAACAATTGCAAGTTGCGTTAAAGTTTTGGAGGCGGGGAAATGAACATAAGGAAAATTAACAATCCGCTTGCCGCTTGGCTTGCAAAAAAAGCGAGTGTTAAAACTCAAAATTTACAAGAAAAACTTTTGCTTGTTGGAAATCCAAACACGGGGAAAACAACTTTATTTAACTCGCTAACTCGCTCGAACGAACATGTTGGAAACTGGCATGGAGTTACGGTTAGCGAGAAAGAAAAGAGATTTACTGCCAATGGGCAAAGTTATGTTCTTGTTGACCTTCCTGGGTTATATTCTTTAACGCCGCTTAGTTATGAAGAGGAGGTTGCAAGCGAATACGTTTTCAAAAATTCAACATGTCAAATAATTAACATATGCGACATTAATAATTTAAAACGCAATTTATTTTTAACTCTTCAACTTCAAGAGATTTCAAATGTTATTGTTTTTGTTAACACATTTAAAAATATTAATAAAAAAGATAAAAAATTAAGCGAAAAAATTAATGAAACAAAAAATGCATTAAATAAATTAAAATTAAATTATTTTATTGGAAATGCTGAAAATAAAAAAGATATTATTTTATTTAAAAAGGAATTAATTAAATTAAAAAATACACAAAAAAATGTTAATTTGGAAAAATTTAAGCAAAAATATGAAAAAAATAATAATTTAAATTATGAAGAAGAAAATTCAAAAAAATTTAAATATATTAATTCTTTTTTTAATTCAAAAACAAACGAAGTTGCGTATGGCGCGTCAAAACTTGATAAAATTTTCTTAAACAAATATCTTGCACTTCCAATTTTTTTTGGAATTTTATTTCTTGTTTTCTATTTAACTTTTTTCTCGCTTGGGGCATGGCTTTCCGACCTTCTTCGAACTCTTGTTCAGGACATAATTGGCGGGCAAATTGTTTCCTCTCTTAAAAGTGTTTGCAGTGTTGCGTGGGTTGTTGACCTTGTTGAAACAGGAATTATTGGCGGCGTTGGAAGCATTCTTTCGTTTTTGCCGCAAGTTATTTTGCTTTTCTTTTTCCTTTCTTTAATTGAAGACAGTGGATATCTTGCTCGCGTTGCATTTTTGTTTGAAGACATTTTTGCAAAAGTTGGGCTAAGCGGAAAAAGTGTGTATTCGCTTCTTATGGGCTTTGGGTGTTCAACAACGGCGGCTCTTACGGCGAGAAATATGGAGGATAAGAACGCAAAAATTAAAACAGCGCTTTTAACGCCGTATATGAGTTGCAGCGCCAAACTTCCAATTTACGCTGTTATTGGCGGAGCATTTTTTGGAGCAACGAACATTCTTGTTATTTTCGGGCTTTATATGCTTGGGGTTGTTGTTGCAATTCTTCTTAGTTTAATTTTGGAAAAGAAAGCGCTTAAAAGCAAAGAGCAGTCTTTTATTTTGGAGTTTCCGGCATATCGAATTCCGTCAGTTAAACGCGTTTTAAAAATCCTTTGGGAAAATGTTAAACTTTTCCTTGTTCGAATTGGAACAGTAATTTTTTCTCTTAACATTATTGTTTGGATTTTTCAAAGTTTTTCGTTTGGGTTCAAATTTGTTCCAACGCAAGGCGGAACAAGCATGCTTGAAGCAATTGGAGGGTTTTTAGCACCAATTTTTATTCCACTTGGATTTGGTAATTGGGGCGCAACTTCGGCGCTTATTGCGGGGCTTGCTGCAAAAGAAATTATTGTTAGTTCAATTGCAATGTTTAACGGTGTTAATGTTTCGGGCGACAGTTTGAATAATCAAACAATGCGTTCGATTATGGATCCTTCTGCTGCGGTTTGTTTCACTCCTGCAAGCGCACTTTCGTTCATGGTTTTTTGTCTTTTATATTCGCCATGTTTGGCAACGATTTCAGTTTTTAAGAAAGAAATTGGAAGAAAATGGACTTGGATTTCAATTGTAATCCAGTTTGCTGTTGCATATGTTCTTGCTTTAATTTCGTTTAATATATATCGCCTTATTGAAATTGTTGGGGCTCTTAATTCAATTTGGATTTTCCTTGCAGCGGTTGCAATTTCTTGTTCAATAGTTTTTGTTGTTAATCGAATTAAACAAAAAAAGTATTGCAGTTTTGGAAATAACTGCAAAAATTGCAATAAATGCAAAAAAAATTAAAAATATTTATTTAATTAGAGTTTTAGGCAATAAAAAATTAAATTATATAATAAAAAATAAGGCAAAAACCTTATTTTTATTCTTATTTATTATTTAAGCCAAGTTCTTTTGCTTTTTGGCGAAGACGCATATTATGGTCGAGTTCTTTTTTACGAATTCGTATGCTTTTTGGGGTTACTTCCAAAAGTTCGTCGTCGCACAAGAATTCAATGCAATCTTCAAGAGTCATAATTCTTGGTGGAATTAAGCGAAGAGCTTCGTCGGAACCTGAACTTCGGCAGTTTGAAAGGTGTTTTTTCTTGCAAACGTTAACGCAAATGTCGTCGCCTTTTGGATTTTGTCCAACAACCATTCCAGCATAAACTTGTGTTCCTGGGGTTATGAAAAGGTCGCCACGTTCTTGCGCATTGAAAAGTCCATAAACAATTGCCTCGCCGGTTTCGAAAGCGATAAGTGAGCCGTATTCACGGCGGTTGATTGGGCCTTTATATTCTTCATAGCCGCTGAAAACAGATGCCATAATTCCTTCGCCGCGAGTGTCGGTTAAGAATTCCGATTTAAATCCAAAAAGTCCGCGTTCTGGAATTTTGAATTCCATTTTCATTCTTGAATTATGGTCGGACATTTGAATTAATTCGCCTTTTCTTGTTCCCATTTTATTCATGATTGTTCCAACGCAATCGGCAGGAACGTCAATTGTTAAAAGGTCCATTGGTTCAAGTTTCTTCCCGTTTTCTTCCAAGAACAAAACTCTTGGCATTGAAACTTGGAATTCATATCCGTCGCGTCGCATATTTTCAATTAAAATTGAAAGATGCATTTCGCCTCGGCCGCAAACTGTGAATGCTTCGGTTGAGGAAGTGTCGGAAACGCGAAGAGAAAGGTCTTTAACGGCTTCTTTATAAAGTCTTTCGCGAAGGTGACGGCTTGTTACAAATTTTCCTTCTTTTCCTGCAAATGGACTGTTATTAACCATGAAAGTCATTTCAACGGTTGGTTTGTCGATTTGGACGAACTCAATTGGAGTTGTGTCGAGAGGGGAGCAAACAGTGTCGCCAATTTGCGCTTGTTCAATTCCAGCGATGCAAACAATGTCGCCTGCTTTCCCAAGTTCCAAAGGAACGCGTTTAAGCCCAACAAATTCAAAAAGTTGAACAATTTTCCCTTTAATGTTTCTTTCTTCGTGATAGTTTGTTACAACAACGCTGTCGCCAACTTTTGCTGTTCCTTGCGCAATTTTACCAATAACAAGGCGTCCAACAAAGTCGTTATGTTCGGCGGAAGAAATAAGCATTTTGAAAGGTTTCGATTCGTCGCCGCTTGGGGCTGGAATGTGGGAAATGATTGTTTCAAAAAGTGGTTTCATGTCGGTTCCAAACTTGTTTGGGTCTAAACTTGCGTGGCCTTGGCGAGCGGAGCAATAAACAAATGGACTGTTAAGTTGGTCCTCATTTGCGTCAAGGTCTAAGAAAAGTTCCAAAATTTCGTCTTGAACTTCGGAAATTCTTGCGTCTGGCTTGTCGATTTTGTTAATAACAACAATAACCTTTAAATTAAGAGCAAGCGCTTTTTCCAAAACAAAACGTGTTTGAGGCATTGCGCCTTCAAAAGCGTCAACAACAAGCAAAACGCCGTCAACCATTTTTAAAACACGTTCAACTTCGCCGCCGAAATCTGCGTGTCCTGGGGTGTCGACAACATTAATTTTAATTCCTTTATACATGCAACTTGCGTTCTTTGAAAGGATTGTGATTCCGCGTTCGCGTTCCAAAGCGTTTGAATCCATAACTCTGTCTTCAACAACTTGGTTTTCATGAAAAACATTCCCTTGTTTCAAAAGTTCGTTAACAAGAGAGGTTTTGCCGTGGTCAACGTGGGCAATTATTGCAATGTTTCTAATTTTTTCGTTTGTCATATATTTTTTTCCTTCGTTAATTTTAACCTAATTTATTATTTATATAATTAAGACTTTTCGAGTATAACACTTGAAAGGGCGGCTTGCAAGTGAAAAAGCAAAAAAGTTTGAAAAAAGTTTGATTTTTTATTGACAAACGCGTTAAAACAATATAGAATATTTCACGCTAAGGGGTGTAGCCAAGCGGTAAGGCACCAGACTTTGACTCTGGCATGCGTAGGTTCAAATCCTGCCACCCCTGCCAAAGAAAAGCCCAAATGGGCTTTTTTTTTATTTAAATTAAATTTTATTTCGTAAAAAATTTTAAACGATTAAAAAAGAAAAAACTAAGGAATTTTATTAAAAAAGAAAGCCAAGGGGCTTTCTTTAATTTTATGGGGTGGAAGATGAGATTCGAACTCACGACCTCTGGTGCCACAAACCAGCGCTCTAACCAGCTGAGCTACATCCACCATATTTTGAAATTCTTTTAAGAGTATACCGATTAAAAGGGCGATTGTCAACAATTTTTGGACAAAATATTTTACTTTAAATAAAATTTATATTTGGAAATGGGAAATAATTGTGGTAAAATCAAAACGATGAAAAAACCACTTGTTGCAATTGTTGGAAGACCTAACACAGGAAAGAGCACATTTTTCAACAGAATTTGCGGAAAAAGAATTAGTATTACCAATGACATGCCGGGCGTAACGCGCGACAGAATTTATGCTGACGCAACTTGGGTTGGGAAGGTTTTCACGCTTGTTGACACGGGCGGGCTCGACAGCAAAAGCGACGATGTTTTTCAAAAAACAATTCGCTCGCAGGCGCAAATTGCAATTGACCTTGCAGATGTTATTATTCTCATGGTTGACGGCAAAGACGGGCTTACGCAAGCAGACGAAGAAGTTGCAACTCTTCTTAGAAAAACAAAGAAAAAAGTTATTCTTGTTGTTAATAAACTTGATAGATTTGAAGTTGAAAACACCTATGATTTCTATTCTCTTGGGCTTGGGCATCCTTTCCCAATTTCTTGCGAGCAAGGGAAAGGGCTTGGTGAAGTTTTGGACGAAATTGTTGCGTCGCCTTGCTTTAAAGATTCTGCGCTTGAAGGCGAGGAAGATGAGAGAATTAAGATTGCTGTTGTTGGGCGACCAAACGCCGGGAAAAGTTCAATTGTTAACCGTCTTCTTGGGGAAGAAAGGGTTGTTGTTTCAAACGTTGCGGGAACAACGCGCGACGCAATTGACACGCCTTTTAAGTATAACGGGAAAGAATATGTTTTAATTGACACGGCGGGAATTCGACGCCAAAGAAGCGTTGAACGCGAAAGTGTTGAGGGATATTCTGTTATTCGCGCAATGGAAGCAATTAAGCGCGCAGATGTTGTTTTGATTGTTTTTGACGCAAGCCAAGAAATAAGCGAACAAGATGTTCGAATTGCAGGATATGTTCATGAAGAAGGAAAGCCAAGTTTGGTTGTTATGAACAAATGGGATTTAGTTTCGAAAGATGAAGGAACAATTTTGTCATACACAAAAATGCTTGAAGAAAAACTTTCTTTCATGAGTTATTTTAAACCTCTTTTTGTTTCGGCTTTAAACGGAAAGCGTCTTGAAAAAATTATGCCAAGCATAATTGAAGTTAAGGAAAACAATTCAAGGAGAGTTACAACGGGAACGCTTAACGAGGTTATTCAAAAAGCACTTCTTGCGCAAGAACCTCCAACAAAGGCGGGACGCAGACTTAAAATTTTGTATGGAACGCAAGCAGAAATTTGTCCTCCAACTTTTGTTATTTTTGTTAATGACGCAAGTTTAGTTCATTTTTCATATCAAAGATTCTTGGAAAATCGTCTTCGAGATGCAATTAATTTCGAGGGAACTCCAATTAAACTTATTTTCAAAAACAGGAAAGAAAAGGAGCAATAGCCAATGGAATGGTGGAGATACGTTATTGTTATTGTTGTTTCCTATTTCCTTGGGAACATTAACTTTGCGCGTATTCTTTCAAAAAAAGTTTTGAAAGACGACATAACAAAGCAGGGAAGCGGAAATCCGGGAACAATGAATATGCTTCGTTCGTTTGGATTTAAAGCGGGAATTTTAACGCTGTTTTTAGACGCGCTTAAAGGTTCGGCGGCGGCTCTTTTAGGGTTCTTCCTTTTCAAAGGATATGAAGGAGCATATGTTGACATTTGGGGCTTGCATTCTTCGGCGGAAGCAATGATGGGGCTTTATATTGGCGGTCTTAGCGTTATGATTGGCCATAATTTCCCTGTTGTTTATAAATTTAAAGGCGGAAAGGGCGTTGCTTGTATGCTTGGAGTTTACGCAGTTTCCTCGCCAATTTGGGTTGCAATTTGCTTTGTTTTTGGGTTTATTTACCTATATATTTTCGAATATGCAGCGGTTACATCTTTTCTTTTCATCTCAATTGTAACCTTCATTGAGGCTCTTAAATATACAGGCGCAAATGCTAACTTACCTGTTACAATTTTGCTCTTTGTTATGTATTGCTTAACTTGGTTTATGCACAGGCAAAACATTTTCCGTTTGCTTGTTGGAACGGAAAACAAGGCGAATTTGAAAGCGTCGCTTAAAAAGATGTATTCCAAGAAAGAAATTAAGCAAGAGAAAAAAGAAATTAAACAAGAGAAAAAAGAAGACAAGAAAAAGGAAATTGGCTGATTGGATATTAAAAACCTTAAACAAAAGAAGCTTAAAGAAAACTTAAGAAAAAAACAGAGCGATATGGCTCGTGTTTTTGTTGACGAAAACAATCTTTCAATTTATAGAGATACTCAAAAATGTATTAAATGCGGACGCTGCAAAACTGCTTGCGAAAATGCAACAGGTCTTGGCGAATTTTATGGTGTTAACAAAGAAGGAGCACCAAGTGTTTGTCTTAACTGCGGGCAATGCACAATTGCTTGCGGCTCGAATGCGCTTTTTGAAAAGGAAAGTTATTCAAAGGTTTTTAAGGAACTTGAAAACTACGATAAACTTCTTGTTGTTTCAGCCGCGCCCGCTGTTCGTGTTGCTCTTGCCGAGGAATTTGGATTTGCGCCAGGGCAATATGACGAAGGAAGAATGATAACTGCGCTTCGAATGCTTGGGTTCGACTATGTTTTTGATGTCACTTTTGGGGCAGATTTAACAGTTATTGAAGAGGCAAGCGAACTTATTGAAAGAATAACAAAAAAAACGAAACCGCTTCCAATGCTGTCAAGTTGTTGCCCTGCGTGGGTTAGATTTGTTGAACTTTTTGAGCCAGAGTTAATTCCAAACCTGTCTTCAACAAAAAGCCCAATTTCAATTCAAGGGGCAATTATAAAAACATATTTTGCGCGCATGAAAAAGGTTAAGCCCGAAAATGTTGTTCATGTTGTTATTGCGCCATGCACGGCAAAAAAATATGAAATATCGCGCGAAGAACTTTCAATTTCCGACGATTTTGGATATATGCCGGGAATTCATGATGTTGACTATGTTTTAACAACTCGAGAACTTGCGCATATGATTCGAAAACAAAACATTCCATATGGAAATTTGTATGAAGGAACTTTCGATAAAATTTGTTCAAGAGGCTCGGGAAGCGGCTTAATTTTTGGGGCAAGCGGCGGCGTTACAGAGGCTGTTTTGCGCGAGGCAAACTATATGTTAACCGGAAAAGAGCCAGACGAAAAACTTTTAAAACTTGAAAAAGTTCGTGGGCTTGCAGGAGTTAAAGAAGACGAAGTTAACATTGGCGGGGCAATTGTTAAGGTTGCAGCAGTTTCGGGGCTTCGAAATTTCCACTTGCTTTTGCAAAAAATTAAAGAAGGGAAAGCCGATTACGATTTCATTGAGGTTATGGCATGCGCGGCGGGATGCGCCGGAGGCGGCGGACAACCAAAAAAAGTTGACGATTTCATTAGGCAAAAACGAATTGATGCTTTATACTTAAAAGACGAAGAAACGGAAATTCGTTCGGCGCATAACAACCCAGAAATTAAGCAAATTTATTCCGAATTTTTGGGCGAACCGATTGGAGAAACAAGCGAATTGCTTCTTCACACAACATATTTCAATCGTTCTTCGGAAATTTTAAAATAGAAAGGAGAAAAATTATGGAACTTAAAGGATCTAAAACAGAAAAAAATTTAATGGAAGCGTTTGCGGGCGAAAGCCAAGCAAGAAATAAGTATACATATTATGCTTCAAAAGCAAGAAAAGACGGATATGAAGAGATTGCAAACATTTTTGAAGAAACAGCAGGAAACGAAAAAGAACACGCAAAAATGTGGTTTAAAGCGCTTCATGGCGGCACGGTTCCAATGACCCTTGAAAACTTGCTTGATGCAGCAGCAGGCGAGCATGGGGAATGGACAGAAATGTATGCAAGAATGGCAAAAGAAGCAAGAGAAGAAGGGTTCGACCGTCTTGCATATCAATTTGAAGCAGTTGCAGCAATTGAAAAACATCATGAGGAGCGTTATCAAAAACTTGTTGAAGAAATTAGAAACGGCTCAACATTCAAAAAAGATGAAATTGTTGCATGGAAATGTTTAAACTGCGGACACATTCATTTTGGGAAAGAACCACCAAAAGTTTGCCCAGTTTGCGACCACCCACAAAGCTACTTTACAACAAGAGTTTAAAAGCGCAAATGCGCTTTTTCTTTTAGGAAGGCAAAGATGACAAAAGTTTTAAGCGAATATGAAAAAGATAAGCAAGAGAAAAAACAATTGCTTGTTAGAAATGAATTCCTATATTTTGAAAAGTCAAGCGGGAAATATGAGTTTCCAATTATAAAAAAACAAAATATTAACATAGATGATATTAACTTTTTAAGTTATAACGATGCAAAACTTAATGATTTGGAAAATTTAGATAAAACTATACATTTCTTTACTTACGATTGGAAATTTGAAAAAGTTTATGAAAATCCGAAAGTTGAACTTGAGAAACTTAAACAATATAAGTATGTTTTAAGCCCAGATTTTAGCATTTTCACTAATATGCCAATTGCGCTTCAAATTGAAAGTGTGTTTAAAAATCGTTGGTGCGGTGCGTTTTGGCAAAAAAATGGGATTAAAGTTATTCCAACTGTAAGTTGGGGAGATGAAAGAAGTTTCGATTTTTGTTTCGATGGAATTGAACAAGGTTCAGTTGTTGCCGTTTGCACTTTTTATCGAGAAAATTGTGAAGAAGAGTTTATGCTTGGATATAACGAAATGCTTAAACGAATTAAACCAAGTTTTGTTATTTGCTATGACGATCCGTTCCCAAGCATGAAAGGAAATTTTAAAAGTTTTCTTCCAACAACCTATCAGTGGACAAAAAACTTGGGATGGAAAGATTTAATTCAGTTTAAGTGGGAAAAACAAAATTTAAATGTTTCAGGATTAAATAAGGAAGATTTTAAATTTTTCGATTATGACGACCCCTATGTTAAAGACCAAATTGTTAATTGCTCAATTTGCGGAAAACTTGCAGTTCAGGATCAATATGGAAACGGGGAGTGCCCGAACTGCGGCTGGAAGTTTAGCAAAGATGAAAAAGGACTTGAAAAAGATTTGGGAATAAGTTATCCAATGCTTGTTTCGCCAACAATGGCAAGAAAACAATATACTCTTGGAAAACCTTTTAAAGCAACATTTGAAGAATTTGTTAATGGATTAAAATTTTATAGTGAAATGACTTTTAAATTCAAAAACAAAAACTATGGCGTGTTTTTTTACAGCGTCAATTTAAACAAAGTTAAAACCGCAAAAGAATTGGACGGCGTTGTTGAGTTTTTTCAAGATAAAAAGCCAGAAAGCACTCAAACCTTTCCAACAATTAAAAGTTTCATGGAAAATGCAACAATTGAGGGCAAACGCCTTCAAGAACTTTGGGACGAAGTTTCTTTTGCAGGATTTATGTATTGCGGAGAGGGAATATAAAAGACCGAATTATTCGGTCTTTTTTTTATTTAAAATTCAACGTCTTCAACGAATTCGTCAATTGTTATTTTGAAGATTTTGCACATTTTCATAATGTAGACGATGCTTGGAACATACGCGTCTTTTTCCCATTTTCCAACTGCAGTGTAAAAAATTCCAAGTTTTTGGGCGAGGCTTCTTTGTGATAGTCCGTTTAAATTCCTGTAATACTTAATTTTTTCTCCAATAGTCATATAATTATGTTACCCTAATTGGGGACAAAATACTTGACAGCACCCGCATAGGGTGCTATAAATTTATTATGACATTTGACGAAATTAAAGAAATTGATTTAAAGGCATGTGGTATTTACGAATTAAGAGAAATAGGAAGACAAATTGGTGTTCAGCATCCTACAATGAGGAAAAGAAATGATTTAGAAAATGAAATTCGACTAATTCTTGATCATAAAAAGTTACCTTGGCGTGAAAATCCAAAAATTGGGAGAAAAGCAAAAAAACTTAGAATTTCATTTGTTGATGAAATATATAGACAGGAATATATAGCAATGCTGACTGAACAACTTGAAAAAGAGTTTGAATTTATCAAAAAACACATTCAAAATTTTATTCAAAAAAATTTTTAAAAAAGTGGCACAAAATGCTTGACAATGATCTTTTGCAGAGCTATAATGTGCTAGCACTTGAAAGAAGAGAGTGCTAGCAATAAATTTAATCTTATTGCATACAATTATAAAGTCGAGGGAAAAAAGTTGAAACTTAGCGAAAGGAAAAAAGAAATTCTTCTTGCAACAATTGAGGACTATATTAAAGATGCAAGCCCAATAACAAGCAATTGTGTTAAAGAAAGACATCTTCCAAACATAAGTTCGGCAACTTTGCGTTTTGAACTTAACGCGCTTGAAGCCATGGGGTTTTTGAAACAACTTCACACTTCTGGCGGGCGAATTCCAACAACGCAGGGTTATAGATTTTATGTTGAAAATTTGCTTGGCGATTTTAAGTTTGAACCTTCGAAAATTGACCGCGTTGGCGAAATTTTAAGCGAAAGAACAAAATCTGTTAATGAAATTGTTTCGGAACTTGCAAATTTAATTAGCGAAGCGACGAACTATCCAACCGTTGTTATGATGGACGGATATGACAATTTGGTTATCGAAGAAATTAAAATTGTTTCTTTGCTTAATGAAACGGCGCTTATCTTACTTGGAACACGAAACGGAATTGTTAGCTTTTCAATTAAGTCGAAAGCAAGCCAAAAATCTTGCGATGACGCGGCAAAACTTCTAACAAAAAAATTTCGTGGCGAAACAATTGGGTTTATGACAGAAAACATTAACTTTGTTGAAAAGGAAATTAACAAAGAAGTTGGCGACTATAAGTTCATTGCGCAAAGCCTTTTAAACGAACTTAAAAAACTTTCTCAAAGTAAATATGTTGGAGTTAAAAACAAAGGTTCGTTCAAACTTTTGGAAAGCGGGGAAGAGAGAACAGTTGTTGGAACAAAGCGAACTCTTCAACTTTTGGAAGATGAAGATGAACTTGAAAACTTGCTTTTAACCGATGAAAAAGAACTTAGCGTTGACCTTTCCGACGACGATGAAGCCCTTGGCGGAGTTGCAATTGTTAAAGCCCCGTTGGTGGTTTCGGGAAGATATGTTGGAACAATTGGTGTGTTTGGCCCTCAAAGAATGGATTATATGTCAATTGCGTCAGCACTTAAATTCCTTACAAACGAAATGGAAAATCTTGATAGATTGGAGGATAAAAAATGAGCAAAAAAGAGCACGAAAAAGAAAAGAAAGAATGTTGCCGTGAAAACGAATGTTGCAATGAGCATAAGTGCGAATGCGAATGTTCCTGCGAGCCAGAAAAGAATGAATATCTTGAAATGGCGCAACGAATTCAAGCGGAATTTGACAACTATCGCAAGCGTTCGAATGACATTGTTAAGGTTTCAAGGCAAGATGGAATTATTGAGGCGGTTTTAAGGTTTTTGCCTGCAATCGATTCAATTGAAAAAGCAAAACAAATGATAACAGATAAGAAAACCTTGGAAGGAATTGAGCTTATTGAAAAAGAACTTAAAAATTCCTTAAAAGCGCTTAGCATTGAGGAAATTGAAGCAAAAGGAAAGGTTTTTGACCCAAAACTTCACAATGTTATTGCAGTTAAATATGATAATTCGCTTGGCGATTCCGTTATAACAGATGTTTACCAAGCTGGTTATAAAATTGGCGACCGAGTTTTACGATATTCCCAAGTTATCGTTAACAAGGTCAAAGAAAATAATTAAAAGAAAGGAGATATACGAATATGAGTAAAATTATTGGGATTGATTTAGGAACAACGAACTCTTGCGTTGCAGTTATGGAAGGCGGACAACCAACCGTTATTCCAAATGCAGAAGGAGGAAGAACAACACCATCGGTTGTTGCAATTAATAAAGACGGCGAAAGACTTGTTGGACAAGTTGCAAAACGTCAAGCAGTTGCAAACCATGAAAACACTGTTGTTTCAATTAAAAGAGAAATGGGAACAGACCATAAAGTTACATTGGGAGGAAAGCAATATACTGCGCCAGAAATTTCGGCAATGATTTTGGCAAAACTTAAACAAGACGCAGAAAGTTACCTTGGCGAAAAAGTTACACAAGCAGTTATAACTGTTCCTGCATACTTTAACGATAGCCAACGTCAAGCAACGAAAGATGCTGGTAAAATTGCTGGGCTTGAAGTTTTAAGAATTATCAACGAACCAACCGCAGCATCGCTTGCATATGGTCTTGACAAGGGCGAAAACAAGAACCAAAAAATCTTAGTTTACGATCTTGGCGGCGGAACATTCGATGTTTCAATTCTTGAAATTGGTGATGGCGTTTTTGAAGTTCTTTCAACAAACGGCGACACTCGTCTTGGCGGCGATGACTTTGATAACAGAATTATCAATCTTCTTGTTGATGAATTCAAAACTAAGGAAGGAATTGACCTTTCAAAAGACAAACTTGCAATGCAAAGACTTAAAGAAGCAGCTGAAAAAGCAAAAATTGACCTTTCTGCTTCAACAAAAACAACAATCAGCCTTCCATTCATAACCGCTGATGCAACAGGCCCTAAACACCTTGAATATGATTTAACACGTGCTAAATTCGATAGCATAACTTCCGACCTTGTTGATAAAACAATTGTTTGCACGAAGAAAGCCATGGCAGATGCTAAACTTTCATATTCCGACATTGATAAGGTTATTTTAGTTGGTGGTTCAACAAGAATTCCAGCAGTTTTTGAAGCTGTTAAAGAACAAACAGGAAAAGAACCATACAAAGGAATTAACCCAGATGAATGCGTTGCAATTGGTGCAGCAATTCAAGCCGGAGTTTTAGGGGGAGATGTTAAAGATGTTCTTCTTCTTGATGTAACCCCACTTTCACTTGGAATTGAAACCCTTGGCGGTGTTTTCACAAAACTTATTAACAGAAACACAACAATTCCAACAAGAAAATCTCAAATTTTCTCAACCGCAACCGATAATCAACCAGGCGTTGACATTCATGTTTTGCAAGGGGAAAGAGAATTTGCAGCTCAAAATAAATCACTTGGAAGATTCCAACTTACCGATATTCCACCAGCACCACGTGGCGTTCCACAAATTGAAGTTACTTTCGATATTGATGCTAACGGAATTGTTAATGTTTCGGCAAAAGACCTTGGAACAAACAAGGAACAAAAAATTACAATAACTGCTTCTTCAAACCTTTCGGAAGAAGAAATTAACAAAGCAATTAAAGAAGCAGAAGCACACGCCGAAGAAGATAAAAAACACAAAGAGTTTGTTGACACTAAAAACCAAGCAGACCAAATGATTTATCAACTTGAAAAGATGCTTAAAGAAAGCGGCGACAAACTTGCAGAAGAAGATAAACAAAAACTTCAAGCTGCAATTGAAAAAGGCAAAAAAGATTTTGAAACAACCGACCTTGAAGAACTTAAAAAGGGTCTTGAAGAGTTAACAAAAGTTTCAAATGAAGTTTTCACAAAGATGTATCAAAACGCAAGCAACGCTCAAAACACAAATCCTAACGGAAATAATGATAACAACGGCTCGAACGGAAGCGACGGCGAAGAAGAAGTTATCATCGACTAAGCATAAGGATAATATGAAAGATTTAATTGTTGTTGATATGCAAAAGGGGTTTATTAACGAAAAAAACGAGTTTTTAGTTGAAAAAATTAACTCTCTTTTGAAAAATAACCGATTTAATTGTGTTTATTACACTCGTTTTCGAAACCACAGCGAATGTCCGTTTAAAACACTCTTAAACTATGACGAAATGATGGAGAAAGATGCGCAAGAAATTATTGTTTCAAGAAAAAACAATTCTTGCGTTCTCCATAAAAGTTCCTATGGTTTAGACCCAAACGACATTGAACTTCTTAAAGCAAAAGATGTTAAAGAAATTTATCTTTGCGGAACAGATGTTGATGCGTGCATTTTGGCAATTGCATTCCAACTTTTCGACAGCGGAATTAAACCAATTCTTGTTTGGGATGCAGTTGGGAGCAGTTCGAAAACCGATTTTAAAGAAAGTTTGAAACCTCTTTTTCAAAGAAACTTTGGAAACGACAGCATAATTGAACATATTTAGGAGATTTATGGCAAACAAAGATTACTATGAAACTTTGGGTGTTAAGAAAGACGCAAGCGCCGACGAAATTAAGTCGGCGTATCGTCGTCTTGCAAAGAAATACCACCCAGATTTGAATAAAGACAATAAAGATGCCGCAGAAAAGTTTAAAGATGTTAACGAGGCGTATGAAGTCCTTGGCGACGAGAAAAAGCGCGCGAACTACGACCAATTTGGAAACGCGGAGGGACAACCAAACTTTGGCGACTATTTCAGCAGCGGGAATGGCGCAAACTTTTCTGGGAACTTTTCGGAAGGATTTGGAGGATTTGGCGATTTCTTTGGCGATCTTTTTGGAGCATTTGGCGGGGGCAGGGGAAGAACTGTTGAACGCGGGGAAGACATTGAACTTCAAATGACATTGTCTTTTGAAGAGGCGGCCTTTGGAGTTAAAAAAGAAATTAACATTCCAAAAGTTGAAAAATGTTCGTCTTGCAGCGGGACGGGCGCAAAAAATGGAAAAGAGTTTTCAACTTGCCAAACTTGCCGCGGAACAGGGCGTGTTCGCTATTCCCAACAAACAATTTTTGGAACAACAATTCAAGAAGGACCTTGCAAGGACTGCAACGGAACAGGAAAACTTGTTAAAGAGAAATGCACCGATTGCGGCGGAAAAGGTTATAAAAAGATTACTAAAACTGTTAAAATCAATGTTCCAGCCGGAATTGATAACGGTCAAACAATAACTTTAAGAGGCGAGGGCAATGCGCCAGTTCGCGATGGAGTTCCTGGCGATCTTCGAATTCACATTCGTGTTTCGCCACATAAAGTTCTTGTTAGAAACGGAAACGACTTGCTTTTGGAACTTTATGTTCCATTCACAACCGCGCTTCTTGGCGGAAAAGTTACAATTCCAACCCTTAAAGGAACCTATGACCTTGAAATTAAAGAGTTAACACAAAGCGGAACAATAATGCGACTTAAAGGAAAGGGCGTTAAAATCTTGAACCGCGAAGCCTATGGCGATTTGATTGTTACGGTTAAAACCGAAGCACCAAAATCAATCGACCGCAAAACAAAAGAACTCTTAAAACAAGTTTCAGAGCAAATTCCTCAAAGCAGCTACTCAAAATATGAAAACTATCTTAAAAAAATTCGCTAACCCCCTTAGCGAATTTTTTTATGCTTAAAACTAATTCAAACTAACAACCATATTTAAGTCAACAAAATTTTAAATCGCTCGCGTAAAATTAAATCGCCAAAACATGCCAATAAACCCAATAAAAAACAACCACATAACGTGGTTGTTTTTTATTGGGTTTGTTATCAGAAATTTTATTTCTTTCCGCCTGAGCGAGTAATTGTCAAATTACCATGGATTGTTACTTTAACTTCCATATATGCTTTCATGGAGACTGTTGATTTACACAAAAGACGTCCAGATTTGTTTGTTGTGTCGCAGGTTGCTGAATCAACATCTCCCCACTTGTTCCACGAATCAATTGTTGCGTTGCCAGAAATTGACCAGTTGATGTATGCCGAGTTAAATGCATATCCCCAACAGTGCATCGAAATTGTAAATTGAGTCCCTGCTTCAAGGCGTATTGTTCCGCTTTCAGCTCCGTTAACATTAAATGAACCATTGCTTCCGCTGGAACCAGTAATTGTAATCGTATACATAGTCTTTTTCAATTGCAAGGTGCAACTTGTATATGACGACGTTATGCTTGTTATTTTTGTGTTTCTGTTAGTATCTGTAGATTTATACCAAGAATAATCAGTCTTTGATGGTAAAGCAATAGAAGTTCCACTCTTTATAGATTTTGGAGTGTAAATCGTTGTTAAGCTTGTACAAGCGTATATCATATATGATGTGCTTGTAACACTTGACATATTAAAGTTTGAGATACTAAGTGAAGTTAATGCTGAACATTTGTAAAACATATAAGCCATATCTATAACATTATTAGTAACAAAGCTTGAAAGATTAATGAATGTAATCTTTACACATTCAGAAAACATACTTGACATGTTTGTAACTTTACTTGTTACAAAATTGGAAAGATCAATTGAAGTTAATAGAGAGCATTCGGCGAACATACCCCCCATTTCTAAAACATTTGATGTATTAAAGCTTGATAAAGAAATTGAAGTAAAGTAATTATTTTCAGCAAACATATAATTCATACTAGTTACATTGCTAGTATCAAAATTATCAAAGTTTATGCTAGTTAAATGCAAATGACATCCACTTCGGCTTATGTCTACTGTGTCATCATCGCTTGCAGCTATTGCATCGTAGTTTCTGCGGAATAAATTACTAGAATTTATAGGTGCATAGATAGTTACAGGGCTATAGAAGATGGCGTCATAATTACTTGAATCTCTTGAATTTGCCCTTAAATAAACAATTATATCTGTTACTCCATAAGTGGAAGACGTATAATTAATTGTGCCAGCAGGGTTTGATGCTCCCACAGAAAGTGTTTTATAGCCTGATCCTGTTGGTCGAGTTTTTGTGAATTTGATTGTTGCTAAAGTATATGAATCAGATATCACATCTTTCCAATCTCTTCTTAAATACGACTTATTTAAAGTCCAACTTGCAGTGAAAGTAAAGTTTTTAGCATAGATGAAAACTTCATCTTGATCCCCTTCTGCGCTGTAGGTTCCATCTTTTTCAAAGGAAACATGCATGCCAGAATCTTCGGTGTACCAATCAAACGAATAACCAGTTCGTGTTGGGCAAGTTATTTTTTGATTTGAAAGTTCAGTTGTGCAAGTTGCGTTTGTATAGAACTTATTTCCATTAACTCTAAACCAAAGTTCACTCGTTCCTCCTGAGCCACCATTTTTGTTAAATGTTATTTTATAAATATTTCCATCTAATACTAAAGTGGTATTTATACAAGAAGAAGTAATTTGAGTGTAAGTGCTTGTTGTTCCTTGTTTAAACCAACCGTAGTTCGTTGGAGCGGTTGGTAAATCAACCGCCGTGCTGCCAATTGCTTTTGGAGTTTGAATTGTAGTTAATGCAGTGCAGTCGTTAAGCATATCTGTTGTATTTGTAACATTACTCATATTAAAAGAGGAAATATTGAGAGTGGTTAATTTATAGTTATATGCAAACATTAGTTGCATATTTGTAACTTTACTGGTGTCAAAACTTGAAACATCAAGTGAAGTTAAAACTAAATTGCCTTGAAACATATTATCCATGTTTGTTACATTACTTGTATTGAAATTAGTAAGCGTTAAACTGGTTAATTTTTCACAGACGGCAAACATATACTCCATAGTTGTAACCTTGCTTGTGTCAAAACTTGAAACATCAAGTGAGGTCAATTTTGCACATGATGCAAACATGAGTGCCATATTTGTAACCTTGCTTGTGTTAAAGTTTGAAACATTAAGAGAAGTTAAACTTCTACATGAAGCAAACATTCTTGACATATTTGTAACTTTGCTTGTGTCAAAGCCCAAAACATCTAGGGTTGTTAATTGTGTGCAATATTCAAACATATTTAACATATCAGTTGTGTTGCTAGTGTTAAAATTCCCAAAAGAAATTGATGTAAGACTAGTTAAATTATAAAATAAACCATTTGAATTAGTTGGTGAGTAAATTGTTACGGGACTATAGAAAACAACATCATATGTTGAAGTGTTTGAAGAGTTTGCTTTAACATATGCTTTAACATCAAAAACTCCACAGTTATCATACCAATACATATCCTCACTGTTTGATTGAGAACCAACTGAAACAATTGTATAGCCAGAACCTGATGGGACTGTATTTGTAAAAGTAATTGTTTTAATCTTACTTTGCGTGTAATTTGAATTTTTAGATTGTAAAACCGTTTGCCAATCAGATCGTAAATAGGATTCATTCAAAGTCCAATGTGCGTAAATTGTGTGGTTGGATACAGTTGAAACAATTGTTGTTTCAGTAACTTGCGTTCCGTCTGATGCTGCAGTCCACCAACCATTAAATGTGTAGCCAGTTCTTGTTGGGGTAGGAAGCGTTCCGTAAGCGGCATTGTATGTCACTTTCTTTGTTGCGGTTTTGCTTCCGCTTGCGATTGTCCAACCAGAAGTTGTTGGAATTGTTCCGCCGTTCGCATTTGCGGTTACGGTGTATCTATTAGCTGTCCAATGCGCGTAGATAGTGTGGTTGGATGCGGTTTTAACTGTTGTTGAGGACTCAACTTTTGACCCGCCAGTTTGAGCAGAGAACCAACCCGCAAATGTGTAACCGTTTCTTGTTGGAGTTGGGAGAGTTCCATAGGTTGAATCGTAGGTTACTTGTTTAGTTGCGGTTGCGCCGCCGCTTGCAACTGTCCAACCGCTTGTTGTTGGGATTGTTCCGCCATTTGCGTTTGCAGTTACGGTAAACTTATTTCCTTGCAAAACTAAGGTTTTGCTAAGGCAAGCCGAGGTTATTTGAGTGTATGCGTTATTTGGGTTCGCTTGGTCGAACCAAGAATAATTGGTTTTTGTTGGCAAAGCAACCGCCGTGCTTCCAATTGCTTTTGGAGTTTTAATTTCGGTTAAAGAGGAACAGCCAGAAAGCATCCAATCCGTTTTTGTAACTTTTGACATATCAAAAGACGACAGATTAAGCGAAGTTAAGGAAGAGCAGTCAGAGAACATATACCTCATATCTGCAACATTGCTTGTGTTGAAGTTTGAAAGATTAAGCGAGGTTAAGGAAGAGCAGCTGGAGAACATATGATACATATTTGTAACCTTGCTTGTGTTGAAGCTGGAAATATTAAGAGAAGTTAAAGCCTTGCAATCGAGGAACATCTGAGACATAGATGTAACATTGGTTGTGTCAAAATTTGAAAGGTCGAGCGAGATTAAAGAAGAACAGCTCCAGAACATACCATGCATATATGTAACATTGCTTGTGTCAAAGTTAGAAAGGTGAAGCGAGGTTAAGGAAGAGCAGTAATAGAACATCTGCATCATACCTGTAACTTTGCCTGTGTTGAAGTTTGAAAGATTAAGCGAGGTTAAAGAAGAGCAGCCTTCGAACATACTATACATATTTGTAACATTGCTTGTGTCGAAGTTTCCAAAAGAGATTGAAGTTAAATTTGTAAGGAGATTTGCAGTTGTTGAATTACTAAACAAATAACTTGAATCTTTTGGTGCGTAAATTGTGTATGGAGAATAGAACGAAATTTTGTATTTTCCGGTTGAAAGGGCGGTGTAGTAGGCTTTAACATCAAAGATCCCGCAATCTTCTGCCCAAACTTTTGCGGCGGTTTCATCGGTTACGCCAACAGAGCCAATTAGGGTTGCGCCGCTTGGAACTGACGAAACAAATTCAATTTGTTCAATGTTTGCTTGCGAGCCAACGGGAGAGGCATTAACAATTGCTTGCCATTTTGGACCCATTGTTAAATATGCTTCGTTCTTAATCCAGTTTGCGGTTACGCGGCGATTGGAAGTAATATTTGTGTAGTCTGTCCAGCCGTTAAAGCTGTAGCCTGTTCGTGTTGGGTTGTTGGCTGGCGCAACTGCGTCGTGGCCATATGCAACTTGCTGAGTTTCGAAAACTTTGTCGTCGTAGTTTAAGAATTCAACGGTAAAGTATGGAACGGTGTATTTAATTGAGCCTCCCATATCAATCTGTTCTTTTTGTCCAGCGAAAACGCCAACAACAGCCCCTGTTGTTGCAAGAATTGTTATTGCAAATGCAATAAAGAACTTACTCCAAAAACTCATTAACTTCATAACTTTTCTCCTTAGGTTAACAAAAAAGAGAAACCGCTGTGCTCTTGCACAATAGTTTCTCTAAAGTATATGTATTAAATTCATGCGCGAAAAAAGATGGCTTACAAGAAGAGCGACAGTTACTTTCTCTTTCATTTTTATCTTGCGCCTTGCACATTTTTTCTCCTTTGTTTAGTAAAGTTTAATTTAATATTATATATATTTAACACTTTTTTATGTAGAATTGCAAACAATTTTAATAAAAAATTTCAATATGTTTCTTGCATGTTTAAAGTTTTAGTCTTTTAGATTAAATTAACGCATTTTGCCGGCAAAAATTTTTTCGGGGGCGAATAAAAAATTGTTAAACTAATTTTGCAAAAGCAGTTGCGAATTTTGACGGGAATGATGTATCATATAGATATGAAAGTTGTTATTCACACGCTTGGATGCAAAGTTAATCAATATGAAAGCGATGCAATTGCCCTTGCCTTGGAGGAGAGGGGAATTGATGTTTCATACGACCTTGAAAAGGCGGACGCATATGTTGTTAACACGTGCGCGGTTACGAATGAGGCAGAGAAAAAATCGCGCCAAGTTTTGGCAAAAATTCAAAAATTAAACCCAAAAGCGAAGATATATGTGTGTGGATGTGCAAGTCAGCATAATCCTCAAAATTTTCAAAAAGGGAAAAATGTTGTTCATATTTCGGGCGTTGCAAACAAACTTAAGCTTGCCGACGCAATTGAAAAAGGAACGGGAGTTGTTGAACTTGATTTACTTCCTGCGGAATATAACGACACATATGTTTCAAAACCTTCAAAAACGCGCGCATACATTAAAATTCAAGATGGATGCAACAATTTTTGTTCATATTGCTTAATTCCATATTTAAGAGGAAGAAGCAGGTCGAGAAATGTTGTTGAAATTTTAAATGAAGTTGAAAATTTGCAACAATTCGCAAAAGAAATTGTTTTAACCGGGATTGACATTTCCGATTTTAAAATTGACGGCAAGCCAGCTCTTGGAAAACTTTTGGAAATGCTTTCCGATTATAACGTTCGAATTAGGCTTGGCTCGCTTGAACAAGGTGTTGTTAACGACGAACTTTTGGAAGTGATTTCAAAAATGAAAAATCTTTGCCCTCATTTCCATCTTTCTCTTCAAAGCGGAAGCGCATCCGTTCTTAAAAGAATGAACAGGCACTACACGCCAGAGCAGTTTCTTGCGGTTGTTCAAAAAATTCGAAAATGTTTTGTTAACCCTGCAATAACAACAGATGTTATTGTTGGATTTCCTGGCGAAACCGAGGAAGAATTTATGGAAACAGTTAATTTTGTTAAAAAAGTTAAATTTTTCCAAATTCATGTTTTCCCATATTCAAAGCGCGAGGGAACAGTTGCAGCAAGAATGAAAGACTTAAACGGAGATATTAAACGAAAAAGAGTTGAAATTCTTGAAAAAATTAATGAAAAACTGCAAAAAAAATACATAAATAAATGCAAAAAAACTCTTCATTCCGTTTTAATTGAGGAAAAAGAAGGTCAATATTATGTTGGTCACGCCGAAAATTACATTAAATGTTACATTAAAGCGGAAAAATTAAATCTAAACACTTTTGTTACCGTTAAACTTAAAAAACCTTATATTGACGGGGCATTAGCAGTTGTTAAAAATATGAAAAAATAGTTAAAAAATATAAAAAATTTAATTTTTTTAATAAAAAACAATAAAAAATCTTAATTATTAAAATAATTTAATTAAAAATAAAATAAATTTTTAATAAAATAGCAAAAAAAATAATAAAAATTAAATAAAAAAATAATAAAAAAAGGAGAAAAAATTTATGGATTGCGTATTTTGCAAAATAATTTCGGGGGAAATTCCTTCAGAAAAAGTTTATGAGGACGAAACTTGCGTTATTTTTAAGGATATTGAACCAATTGCTCCAATTCATCTTCTTATGGTTCCAAAAAAACATTATGCAAGACTTGAAGAAGCAACAGTTAGCGAGGCAATGGAACTTTCGTTTATGCTTAACAAACTTGCGCAAATGAAAGATGAACTTGGGCTTTCAAAGGGCTATCGAATTATAATTAACCAAGGCGACGACGCAGGGCAAACTGTTCAACATTTGCATGTTCATATTATTGGCGGAAAGAAACTTTCTTGGGAAGCATAGGCGCTTGGTTGACGGGAAAAATGAAAACAGATTTTAAATTAAATTTATATCCGGAAATTAAAAAATCCTATTCGAAACTTGTTAAATTGCGTAATAAATTGCTTAGCGTAAGTTTAAAAAACGGGGAAAACGCAACAAAATTAAGGGAAGAAATTAATGCTTTGGAACGGGGCGAAATTAGCGAACTTATTTTTAAAACATTTTGCAAAAAAGTTAAATTTGTTTTTCACGAAGTTGAAGGCAAAAAAGAATGGGATAAAGTTTTTGGACAAGACTTTGCGAAACTGACAGACGGGCAAAAAGAAGAGTTGACTGGGCTCATTGATGGGGATTTTATCTATCGTTTGCCACGTGAATTTTACAACGATAATCCATATTTTGAAGGTTATTATGATTAAAAACTGCCAAGATTTATTGGTGGTTTTTATTTTTGCGTATTGACAAACTGGGCTGGGTTTGCAATAATATATACATAAGTGATGAGGATTGGTTTAAATTATCTAATCAAGATATTGGCACAACTTTGATTTAAAACAGCAGCATCACAAATTTGGATTATCTTAAGTTTATTGTCAACAGTTCATTCTGGCTTGGAATAACAACTTTGATAAGACAAAAAATAAAGGGAAAATATGCCTAAGAAAAAATATGTTTATGCGAATAAAAGACTTCTTTTAAACAAAGATTCTTTGGAAAATGAAGACCAATTGTTTTATATTTCGCCGCTTCTTGCTAAGCAAATTGGCGAAAAATTTAATTTGGGCAAAAGCGTTGAGGAAAGATTTAAGTTATATTTTGAAGCACTTCATTATATGGGAATTTCGCCTTTGCTTGATGCAAGAAAAATTCGAAGAGATGTTGCGGATTTAAGAGTTGATAAATATCTTAGCTTAAATGATAGACAAGCATATGCAATAACGGATATTGCTGATGAAAAAATTATTTCAATTCGAAATAGTTTTAGGGAAAATAATTTTTGCACGATATTTCATGAAATGAATCATATTTTTTCAAAGCATAACTACTCAAAAACTAACAAAGAATTTCAAAGTTTGAATGACCCTTTTTACGTTGATAAAGAAATCCAACACCAATTTGGATATTTCCTTGATTTTGGCGAGAATGAAAACGACAACTATAATCAATTTGATGAAGGAGTTACGGAATATCTTGCTTTAAGACAAGTTGCATATGCTGTTAAGCGTGATGTTCCTCTTGGGTCATATCGTTTTGAAGTTCAGTTTGTAAGAATGTTTTATTTACTTGCGGGGAATGCTCTTTTTGAAGGATATTTTAATGATGGCGACTTTTCAAGAATAGCAAGAGAAATTGGGGTTGAAGATGTAACAGAAAAAACCATTAAATCAATTGCATATGCAATTTCGCAAGTGCAAAACCAAAGTATGTCTCTTATGCTTGAAACTGAGGCTCTTTTAAACAAAAACATGATTTTGCTTTTGGCAGATAAAGTTGAGGGAATTGTTTGGGATAATTTGGAATTGTTTGAAAATGTTGGTGAAATTGAAAAACTTATTGGAAATGCATTTTCAAACTTCGCTCAAACATTCTATTTTGGTTCTTCCGAAAAAGAAGTTGATCAATTGTTAAGACCAGAAACTTTCAACTTTTTAACAGAAATGTATTTTAATCTTGTTGAAGATGTTAACGAGGACATTTGCGAAAAAGGGCTTGAAGAAAAATTAGGGCTTATTAACCTTGAAAACAAAACATTTGACGGTGTTTGCGATTTCTTTAAATTTATTAACAGCAGGAATTATGGAATTGTTCTTGTTGACGAAAAACCATTAACTTTTGAAAACCTTCTTGCGCAAGAAAAAGTTTGCGTGTATAATGAAGCAAAAGGGAACTATATAAGAAAAAAACAAAAAATTGGGGATCCTCTTTTCATGGAGGAGTTTGGAAATCAAACGGATGTCCTTGACGGAATTTATAAGGCTGATGCAGCAAGACAGAAATTTAGCAAGCCACAAATTAAAGATTTTAGTGAATTTGAAAACGCTCAAACAGATGGCGAGCAAAACGAAGCCGAAATGGAAATGTAGAGAATTGGAGGAAAAACATGGGACAAATTATTAAATTTAGCACACAAGAAGAATGGAAAGAAGCGGGAGTTGAACCTTCGGTAACTCGTTTTTTGAAAAAACTTTTCGTTGATTTGGACGACAGATATGATCCAAAATCTCCAATTAATTTGATTAACATTTTATATAACATGGGCGTTGAAGTTGTTGATATGGAATGCACAGACCGATCGGAAATTGCGCATCTTTCAATGGGCGAAGAACCTCGTCGTCTTTTAATTGACACCATGGCTGTTGGGATGAATAAAAACGTTATGTTTGAAATTATGGCGGCGTGTGTTAAATATATTTACGACTGCAAAAAAATTATTGACCAAAACTATAACGAGCCAACGCCAGAACTTTTAAACATGTATCGCGAAATTGTTTCGGAAGCGGCCGACGATTTGCCTATTCCACGCTATGAAAATTATGTTAATAAAAAAGGCGTAACAAAGAAAAGAAAACTTTCGCTTTCTGATAAAAAGTTATATAAAAAATATTTAATTGATAAGGAAGTTCAATCTTTACACACCGAAGAAGGCTTTGAAAACTATAAGAAAACTTTAATTTCGGACATGATTTTTAGAGAAGGTTATCCGGACTATATTATTGAAAATATGAACGGGTCAATTAGGGACGATGCAATCTTTGCAAAAGCGCTTGCTTCGCGCGATGCGGGATATGAAAAAGAGCCTTCAAAAATTGAATCATTTCACGAATTTGAATAAGGAAAACAAAAAAGAGCGCGAAAAATTTTTCGCGTTTTTTCTTGACATATATATTTAATTATGTTAAATTACCAATGTGCCGCGTTAAAGTGGTTTTTTATTAAGTGCCTTGTTAGGGCCACCATAAGAGCGAGTTTGGTTAGAGGAGGTAAGGAAAAAATGTTTGCAATTGTTCAAACAGGCGGAAAACAATATAAAGTTTCTGTTGGTGACGAAATCAATGTTGAAAAACTTGAACGTAATGTTGGCGACAAAATTAAACTTGATGTTTTAATGCTTGCTGATGGCGAAGCAGTTAAAGCTGGAAACCCAGTTCTTAGCGATGCTGTTTGCGAAGCAGAAATTGTTGAGCATGGAAAAGGTGACAAAATTATCGTTTTCAAATATAAAGCTAAGAAAAACGAACGCAAAAAACAAGGTCATCGTCAACCATATACAAAAATTAAAATCACAGCGATTAAATAATGACAAAAATAACTTTTTTTAAGAAAAACAATCTCACAGTGGGATTTAGAGCCGAGGGGCACACGGGATTTGCCGAAGAAGGAAATGACATTGTTTGTTCGGCAATTTCAACCGCAACTCAAATGACAGTTGTTGGGCTTCAAGATGTTCTTGGCTTGAAAATTTCCTTAAAAAAAGACGATCGAAACGCACTTTTAGAGTGCAAACTTGCTTCAAAAGAAACCGAAATTGAAAAAGCACAAAGTTTTTTTAAAACGCTTGAAATTTCGCTTAAAGCAATTGAGCAAGATTATAAAAAATATATGAAAGTGGAGGTTAAAGATGAAATTGTTTAATATTCAACTTTTTGCTCATAAGAAAGGTGGCGGTTCAACAAAGAACGGCAGAGATAGTAATTCAAAACGTCTTGGTGTTAAAGCATCTGACGGTCAATTTGTTCTTGCTGGCTCAATCATCATTCGCCAAGTTGGAACTAAAGTTTACCCAGGCGTTAATGTTGGGCTTGGAAAAGACTACACACTTTTTGCTCTTAAAGACGGAAAAGTTAAATTTTCAAAGAGCGGAAGCAAAAAACTTGTTAATATTGTTGAAGAATAATTTAAAAAACGAAACATTGTTTCGTTTTTTTTATGTCCTTTAAAAAGCAAAATAATTTTAGTTTTATAAGCCAAAATTTATTATAAAAAATCTAACTTTTTTTAGAAATTTGTGATATAATTTAGCCATGAACTATCAACTTGACGGAAACAAAATTATTGTTCTTTGCGAGAATTTCGACTCGAAAAGTATTTTTGAATGCGGTCAAGTTTTTTCATACAAGAAATTCGACGATATTTATATTTCATTTCCGCTTGGGAATTTAGCGGCGGTTTATAAAGAAAATGGAAAATTTGTTATTGAAATTTTGAAAGGTGATGTTGATTTTTTTGTTAATTTTTTCGACCTTGAACGAGATTATCAAGAAATTATCAATCGAATTGAACGCCTTAACTTGGATTTTGGAAAAGAAATTTTGGAAAAAGCAATTGAAACAGGAAAGGGAATTCGAATTTTAAAGCAAGACGAATTTGAAACAATTGTAACCTTCCTTTTTTCGCAAAATAATAACATTAAAAGGTTCACGAATTCGCTTTTGGCTCTTCGACGAGATTATGGAGAGGAGATTGTTCCAACAAATATTTCACAAAATGAAAAAGTTAACGAAATTTTGAAAACCGAAAAATTTAACTCTTTTCCAAGTTTGGAAAAACTTCTTGCTGCAAATGAGCAGTATTTTTCGAAAATTGGAGCAGGCTATCGCGCAAGTTATTTGAAAGAAACAATTGCGCAAATGCCAATGTTTTTAGGCCAAGATTTTTCCTTAATTTCAACGCAAGAACTTGAAGAGCAGCTTCTTAAAATGAAGGGAATTGGGCTTAAGGTTGCAATGTGCATCATGCTTTTTGGATTTCAACGTTTTGATGTTTTTCCTGTTGACACATGGATTCGAAAAGTTTTTTCCGATTTTAACACGGGCGAAAATCTTCCGGCAACGGCAATTTCAAGAAAACTTGTTGGCGAGTTTAAAGACCTTTCTGGCTTTGCTCAACAGTATTTGTTCTACTTTAAAAGAGGGAACGGCTGATTTGGTTATTTTGAACAAAAGAAATTTTTGATATTGACAAATGTAAACTTGTGTGATACCATAATTTATGGAAGCAACCCCCATCAAATATTGTTTCCACGAAGAGAGTGTTTTATAATTTTTTTCGCTCTCTTCTCCTTTTTTTATATCCTTGGCGGCGTTTTAAAATGCCGCTTTTTTCTTGCAAAAAAAATTTTAAAAAAAGGGCTTTATTTTTTTTAATATATATGTTATAATACTCATGAAAATAGAATAAAGAAAAATGAGGAGAAAAATATGTGGCAAGAAATAGTTGAAGCTTTCACGACGATGCAATGGTATATCATTCTTCCTCTTTGCTTGGGAGTTGTCCTTTTGGTTATTGAATGCTTCGTTCCTGGCTTTGGGTTCTTCGGAATTTCTGGAATCGTTTGCTTGGTTGGAGGAATCATCGCTAATGCGGTTTTAACCAAATCAATTGCACAAACATTGTTCTTGATTGCGCTTTTGTTTGTTTTCATCTTCCTTTTATTTTTAATATTTATTCGATCTGCAAGGTTTGGTCTTATAAGTAAAACGCCGTTCGTTGAAAAGAAAACCGCCGTTCCAAGAGATTATGCGGATAAAAGTAAAGACCAAAACAGAAACTTAATTGGTCAACGCGGCGTTGCTATCACACCTTTCACACCATCTGGGAAATTCATGATTGACGATAAAGTTTTTGACGGAATAACCCGAGGTGAAGCTCTTGATAAAAATGATGTTATCAAAGTTTCGGATGTTGAAGGAAATAAAATTGTTGTTGAAAAAGTGGAGGTATAAAAATGAATTTAAGTTTATTAGGATTATCTGCTGGAATGATTGCTTTAATAACTGTTTTAAGCGTTTTAGCAGTTTGTTTCATCGTAATTATTTGCTTAGTTCCAATTAAACAATGGTTTATTGCGCTTGTTTCTGGCGCGCACATTTCGATGGGACGTTTAATTGGTATGAGAATGCGTCGTGTTAAAATAACACCAATTGTTGCTGCTTACATTCAAGCAAGAAAAGCAGGAATTGACCTTGACATTGTTGACCTTGAAACACACTACATGGCAGGGGGCGATATTGAAAAAGTTATTGTTGCGTTAATTTCAGCGCACAGTGCGAAACTTCCTCTTTCGGTTGACCAAGCAAAAGCAATTGACCTTGCTGGACGTGACGTTGCGAAAGCGGTTAAAATGTGTGTTACTCCTGTTGTTATTGAAACTGGCTGGATTTCTGCAATTGCGAAAGACGGTATTGAACTTAGAGTTAAAGCGAAAATCACTTTAAGATCGAACCTTCCTCGTCTTGTTAGAGGAGCGGGCGAAGAAACAATTTTGGCTCGTGTTGGCGAAGGTATTGTTACAACCGTTGGTTCGGCTTTAACCCACACAGAAGTTTTGGAAAACCCAGACATAATTTCAAAAACTGTTTTGAACAAAGGTTTGGACGTTTCAACAGCATACGAAATTCTTTCAATTGAAATGGCAGACATTGATGTTGGACAAAACATTGGTGCGAAACTTGACATCGACCGTGCTGAAGCGGAAAAAGCAGTTGCTCAAGCAAAAGCTGAGGAAAGAAAAGCAATGGCAAATGCTATTGAACAAGAAATGAAGGCAAAAACTCAAGAAATGAAAGCGATGGTTCTTGCAGCCGAAGCCGAAGTTCCAAAAGCAATGGCCGACGCAATTAAGAGCGGAAACCTTGGAGTTATGGATTACTATAAAATTCAAAACTTAAATTCCGACACTGCAATGAGAAACTCAATTGCTGGCGTTGATAAGAAAAAACAAGGCGGAGTTTAATAGTTGATTAACAAAATTAAAGTGGCCGCTTGGCCACTTTTTTAAAATGACGAGGTGAAAATGGTTTGGATAATTGGTATTTCGGCTCTTGCTCTTGGAGCTCTAATTTACTTCCTTGTTCCTGTTTTTAAAAAAGCCGCTAAAAATAGAGGCGAAAAGAAAGACAGGTCGAGCGAGCGAGAACTTAAAAAACAACAAAGACTTGAGAAAAGAGAAGAAAAGAAACAACTTAAAAAAGAAAAAAGTGTTAAAAAAGAAGATATTTCTGCGGAAAATCCTCATGTTTTTGAACTTAAAGGCGACGAATTTGGGGAAGATCTTAAACCTCTTGAAGACCCAGACACAAAGGTTAATTATGATAATTTGGCTTTTGGAGGGACGGAGGAAACTCCAGCAGCGCCAAAAGACCAAAATTCATTATCAAACAACATCGAAGATATGTTTAATGAATATTTCTTAGATGAGCGCGAAGACGATAAGCCAGAAAAACCAGTTGATAATGTTGAGTTTAATTCAGATGGAACTGTTGACAGTGCAGATGGCGACGACGAAGAGATTAAAGATTTCTTGGAAGAATTTAATAGAGTTTCAATGCAAGGAAAATCTACAATTAAAGACGACTTTGAAAACCTTTCTCCAGAAATGAAAGCGCTTATGATTTCAAACTTTTTAGACAGAAAAGATAACTTTTAAGTTTTGGCAGCCAATATTTACTTTTTAAATTTTAGCACCGTATAATTGAGAAAAAATCAATTATGCGGTGTTTTTTATGAGCAAAAGTATATCAGAAAAAGAAATTAAAAATGCGCTTTACAAAAAAGCAATTGGCTATGAAGCAAACGAAGTTGTTGAGGAATTTGTTTTGGACGAAAGCGGCGACTATAAATTAAACAAGAAAAAGGTTACGAAGAAACATATTTCGCCAGACCTTGCGGCGGTTAAACTTCTTCTTGAAAAACTTGAAAAGAAAACAGAAAAGTATGCAAATTTAACCGATGAGCAACTTCTTCAAGAAAAGTTGCGTTTGCTTGAATTGCTTGAAAAAAACAAAAAATAATTAAAAATTTAATGGAAATTGTTTTTTTTATCGTTAATTAACTTAGTATTTAGCGATTTTTTTTCGCTTTATATATCAAATTTTTAAATGGAGGAAAAAATGAAAAATAATTCAAACCAAACTGGCAGAGAACAAGTTTTTGAAGAGGATTTGGTTAAAGAAGTTTTGGACGATTTCAAAACAAGACAGCAAGAAAGAAAAAGTTTTGAAACGCAATGGGAACTTAACATGAATTTCCTTATGGGAAATCAATATTGCAGCATTGGCCCTTCGGGCGAGGTTGAGGAATATGACAAACAATTCTATTGGCAAGAAAGAGAAGTTTACAACCACATTGCGCCAATCATTGAATCTCGTTTGGCAAAACTTATTAACATGAAACCAACCATGACGGTTGTTCCAGCGTCGGGAGATGAGCGCGATGTTAAAACTGCAAAAATTTCCAAAAAAATTGTTAATGCTGTTTATAACAAACTTTGCGTTAGCGGTGTTATTTCGGAGGCGAACAATTGGAGCGAAGTTTGCGGAACAAGTTTTTATAAAGTAAGTTGGAACCCAGGCAAAGGAACAATTTTGAAAGATGACGAAATGGGAAAAGTTTGCAGCGGGGAAGTTGAGGTTACTGTTTGTCCACCTTTTGAAATTTATCCAGAGAGTTCAAGTTGCAGCGACATTGACAATTGTAAGTCAATCATTCATGCAAGAGCATATCACGTTGACGAAATTAAAAGCATTTGGGGCGTTGATGTTAAAGGCGAAGACATAAATGTTTTTTCGCTTGATAATGTTACAGCAATTGGCGGCTATGGCTATTTTGGAAACACAAGCAAAGTTACAAGCGGTGTTAGAAAAAATTACGCAGTTGTTATTGAAAAATATGAGATGCCAACAGTTGAATTCCCAAACGGAAGACTTATCATTGTTGCTGGGGATAAACTTGTTTATCTTGGAGAATTGCCATATTTTAACGGAAACGACGGCGAAAGATGTTTTCCATTCATTCGCCAAGCGTGCATTGAACAACCGGGTTGTTTTTGGGGCTCAAGCATTATTGAGCGCTTAATTCCTGTTCAACGTTCTTTTAACACTCTTAAAAACAGAAAACATGAGTTTATGAACAGACTTTCAATGGGCGTTTTGACGGTTGAGGATGGCTCAATCGATACCGAAAATTTGGAAGACGACGGGCTTAGCCCTGGCAAAGTTTTGGTCTATCGCCAAGGTGCAACGCCTCCAAGATTTATGAATTTCGACCGTGTTCCTGTTGATTTTGCAGCCGAAGAAAACATGCTTTTAAATGAGTTCACATACATAAGCGGGGTTTCCGATTTGCTTAGAAATTCACTTTCATCCTATTCAAACATGTCGGGCGTTGCGCTTCAAGTTTTGGTTGAACAAGACGACACTCGAATTTCAATAACAGCCGAAAAAATTCGCGAAGCAATTAAGACAATGGCAAAACATGTTTTGCGTTTATATCGTCAATTTGCAACCGTTCCTCGTCTTTCAAAAATTGTTGGCGACAACGGCGAAATTGAAGTTTTCTATTTTAATGCGTCCGACATATCAAGCGACGACATTGTTTTTGAAACAACAAACGAAGTTGGCGAAACAGTTGCGCAAAAACGCAGCATGGTTTTCGACCTTCTTAATGCGGGTCTTTTGCACGACGAAAACGGGAAACTTTCAAACAGAATGCGTGTTAAAGCGCTTGACCTTCTTGGCTTTGGTGTTTGGGAAAATGCGCAAGACATTAACGAACTTCACCTTAAAAAAGCGTCAAGCGAAAACCTTAAATTTTTGAAAGGTGAAACAAAAATTGAGCCTTTGGAAGTTGACGACCACGACATTCATATTTCGGAGCACACGGCTTTGATGCTTGGCAATGAATTTGCGAAAAAGGCAGAAAGAAACGAAAAACTTACTGAAATTGTTTTAAAACACATAAGAGCGCATAAACAAATGAAAGCGATGCAAGAGAGTATTGAAAATTCAAAGATAACGGAGAAATAGGATAATGGAACAAGAAAAAATTTATGGGGAACAACCAGCAGAAAGCGAGCAAGCACAAGAAGGAATTGATGAGAAAGAAGAAAATGAAAAAGACGGTGCCTCTACGTCGCAAAGCGGCTCCCAATTTGGCAAATTCTCTTGCGCGGAAGATTTAGTTAATGCATATAACAATCTTCAAGCGGAGTTTACGAGAAAATGTCAAAAACTTAGCGAAATTCAAAAACAAATTGCCGAAAAGGAAATTGAAGAAACTTCTTTGCAAAAAGATGAACCAGAAGAAATTTCTCCGGCGTTTGAACAAGACAACTGGCAAACAAAAGTTGCAGAGTTTTTGCAAAAAAACGATAGTGCAAAAGAATTTTCGCGCGAGATTTCAAATGAAATTTTGAAAGATAAAGACCTTCAAGCTTCGCCAGATATGCTTGAAGTTGCTTGGGCAAGGGTCCTTTCAAAAGTGTTTAAAACACCAAAACAAATGGCGCAAGAAAGTTCGTTTATGGAAGAGTTTGTCCTTTCAAACGACGAAGTTAAAAAGCGAGTTTTGGGGTCTTATTTAAATGAGATTAGAAGCGCGCCAAATGTTATTGGAAGCAGCACTCGCGGAGGCGAAACCTTGTTTAAGAGAGTTTCAAAGCCAACATCGCTTAATGACGCAAAAGCGTTGGCGGAGAAATTATTAAAAACTTAATTTAATTAAAAAAAACTTAAAAATTTAAGTAAAAAACATTAAAAAACATGATTTTTTGATGTTTTTTCTTTAAATTGCGTTAGAAAAAATTTTGATGGAGGGAAAAAATGGTTTCATTAACAAGTGCTAGCAACGCATTAAAAAATGTTTATTTAGGCGTTGTTGCAAACCAACTTAACACAAATGCAAACCCACTTCTTGGAAGAATTGAACAATCAACTTCCGATGTTTGGGGAAAGCAAATTATTAAACTTGCGCCATTTGGAATTAATGGCGGAATTGGGGCTGGAACAGAAACAGGAACTTTGCCAATTGCAGCAGAAAATCAATATGTTCAATTTGTTACAGACCTTAAAAACTTATACGGAAAAATTTCAATTTCCGATAAAGCAATGAGAGCTTCGGCAAACAGCGCAGGCGCTTTCGTTAACCTTTTAAACGCAGAAATGGAAGGGCTTGTTAAAGCAAGCAGCTTCAATTTTGGACGTATGCTTTATGGCGACGGCAGCGGCTTATTAGCAACTGTTTCAAGTTTCAGCTCTTCCGACGGAGCAATTTCTGTTGACAGCGTTCGCAACCTTATTGAAGGAATGGTTGTTGACGTTTATAACGGAACAACAAAAGTTGAAGCATCAAGCGGAAAGAGAATTAAGTTTGTTGACAGAGTTAACAAAAAATTCTATCTTGACGCAACAGCAAGTTCTTTAACTTTTGCTCAAAATTACACAATTTTTGTTCAAAATTCAAAAGGACTTGAAATAACAGGTCTTGGCGCAATTTTTGGCGAAGGAACAACTCTTTATGGGTTAACAAAATCTAACTATCCTTGGCTTTCACCTTATAAAGATTCAACAGAAAAAGAAATTTCTGACGAAACAATTCAAGCGGGCTTGGACAGTTTGGAAGAAACAGGCGGGCTTAGCGCTAACTTCATAACTTGCTCAAGAACTGTTAGAAAAGCATATCAAACATATTTGTCATATTTCAAGAGAAACATTGATGTTATGGATCTCGCAGGCGGATATAAAGCAATAACATACAACGGAATTCCAGTTTTTGCAGATAGATTTGTTAAAGACGACGAAATGTATTTGCTTAACACCGACGAATTTACTTTGCATCAACTTTGCGATTGGAAATGGCTTGAAGGCGACGACGGAAAAGTTATTAAACAAAATCCAAACGAAGCAACATATTGCGCAACTCTTGTTAAATATGCCGACTTAATTTGCAACAAACCAAACGCACAAGGAAAAATCTCTGGAATTAAATCCACTGTAACAAATCCTTTCAAGTCGACAACAATTGTTGAAACACCTTCAACAAACACAAACGCAGGCAACGGCGAATAGTTTAAACAAAAAATAAGGAGCTTTAAAAATGCTTGTTGAAATTTTGAATGACGTGTTTTTTATTGGAGCAAGACTTAAAGAAATTGATGATGACTATAAAATTTTCTATAACACAAAAAAACAAAAGTTTGAAATTCATTGCATGGGGCAAATTGGGGGCAGTTATTGTTTAACTGTCCCTTATGCTTGCCTTGACGCAAGAACAATTGAGTTTGTTAGGAAAACGAGAGTTGAAAACAGAGAAAAACTTATTGATGAAATTGATAAAGAAAACTTAAAAAATCAAGAAAAAAACGAAAAAACAATATTAAACGAAGCAAAAGACAAATTATTTGAACAAATTAAATACTCAAAACTTTAAAAGGAGGATTAGAAATGACAATTAAAAGCATTTTGAAAACCGCTTGCATTTTTCTTCAAAAAGACGAACTTCTTTCGGTTCAAAGTCTTGACGGAACAGAAACCGAAACCGACGAGCAAACAAAAGAGTTAAGCCTTCTTCTAAGATGTCTTAATCTTGTTTTAAGCGAAATTGCAACAGACTACATTCCGCTTTTGAAAACCGAAACAGTTTCTTCAACTGACGGGAAAATTTTGCTTTCATCTCTTTCAAAAGATGTTTTGGACATTGTTAAAGTTGAAAACAAATTTATGCTTTCCGAGCCATATAAGTTGTTCCCAGACAGCATTGAAACAATCCCAGGCGAAGTTAAAATTACATATTCATATGAACCGGCAAAACTTGAAAGTTTAACAAGCGAAATTGAAAACTTTTCGGGCAAATTAACCGACAGGCTTGTTGCTTATGGTGTTGCCATGGAATATTGTTTCATTTGCGGTCTTCACGACGACGCATCAATTTGGGAAAAGCGTTTTAAAGACGGTTTGTTAATTGCAGCAAGAAAAAAATCCACAATTCGTCTTCCAAAACGGAGGTGGATTTAATGATTTATAAAAATGAACTTCTTTTAAAAAATAAAATAACAAAAAAACTTTCTCTTTCAACTTTTAAGCATGGAATTAACACGGAAACCGATGAAAGTTCGCTTCCATATAACTATGCAAAAGTTTCCTATAACTATAATTTCAATCGCGGAGAACTTAAAACTGGAACAGGTTTTAAGATTTTAACGCTTCCGCAAACAAACACGGCAAACGCAACGATGCGCGAACTTCAAATTCTTGACGAATATACAAACCTTAACAAACTTTGGCTTTTTCCATACTATGACACAACATTCAACTATCGCGACCATATGCTTGTTTTAAGTTTCGATAACCTTGTTGAGTATGTTAAGATCATTGGAATTAACCCAGTTTTCAGCAACATCGACCTTAACGGAACGCTTCAATTCACATCAGAGCCAAGCGCTGTTTACTATAACATTAACGGAACTGATGTTATGCTTGTAAGTTCGCCAACCGACGGAATGTTTAAGTTCCAACCGGCAACTTCAAGCGAACTTCTTGCGTCTGCGCCAAAAATTATTTCAATTTGCCGTCACTATGAGCGTGTTTTCGCAATTGAGGAAGGAAAACGAAACAAACTTGTTTTCAGCGCCAACCTCGACCCAACAAACTGGGATATGAATCTTGACAATGCAGGCTATATTGAAATTATTGACGACCGCGGATGTTTGCAAAAAGTTGTTAGTTTTAACGACTATGTTTACATATTCAAAGAATATGGAATTTCGCGTCTTTCGGCTTATGGAGACCAATCGGAATTCAGTTTGTCGAGTATGTTTGTTACAAGCGGAAAAATTTATGGAAATTCAGTTTGTGTTTGCGGGGACAGAATTATGTTCCTTGCGCGCGACGGAATCTATTCGTTTGACGGATATTCCGCAACAAAACTTTCGCTTAACATTGAATCGATGTTTGAAGACAACAACGACAAATGTTGCAGCGCATATCACAACGGAAAATATTACCTTGGTTGCCGTCTTAAATATGACGACAGCGAAGTTGTTGGGTGCGAAGCATTTTCGGGCGGATATATTAACAACTCTTTAATTGAACTTGACCTTAAAACGGGAGACATTAGTTTAACGCGCGGAGTTGATTTAAAAGATATGTGTTCAATTGAATATGAAACAGTTAATAAGCTTGCGGTTCTTTTTAACAATGAGCACAAGAAAAAACTTGGGGAAATGGACGCAAGTGGCGCAATTTTTGGTGTTCCGCTTAAAAAGATTTGGACTTCGCCATACACGAACTTGGGATATCCCGACAAAACTAAAAAAATAACAAAATTTACACTTGTTGCAAAGGAAAATTGCAAAGTTATCATCAAAACAGATCTTGAAACAAAAACATTCGAGGTGAAGGGGAAAAATTCAACCTCGGTTATCTATCCAAATTTAAAAGGCGAAATGTTTCAATTTTCCCTTGAAACCGACGGCAGTCTTGCATCAATTGCCTGCCCGGAAATTACGATTGATATAAGCCGATGAACCTTGAAAATATAAGACTTAAAAACATTGAAAATTTCAACAATCTAGGAGGAGTTAAAATGGCCGAATATAAAAGCACAAGTTCCAAAAGTGATTTTGAAAAAGAAAAAGAAGAAACTTTTTCAAAACTTCAAGAAATTGATAAAAAATATTCAAAAGAGACTTTTTCGCCAAAAGAAATTCAATCGCTTGGCTTAGAGAAAAAAGAATTTAATGCGCCAAGCGAAGATGAAATTAAAGCCGAAGCGGAAAACACTCTTAAAGATGAAAGAGAAAACGAAAGACAAAAACTTGAATCTTCATTCTTAAACAAATTTTCAAAATTGGAAGCAAAAATTGAGGACGCCGGAGATGAAAAAGAGGAATCAATTGAAGATGCTTTCAAAAATTATAAATCATCGCTAAGAAAAACAACCAACAGTTCGATTAAGCAAGGAATTTCGCGTTCGTCAATTTTTAACGAAGCGGTTAAGGCAATTGAAGGAACAAAAGACGAACAGATTAGTTCCGCAATAAGCGAGTTTAACAAAAACATCGAGCGCCTTTCGGGCGAAAAAGAGGTTTTGGAAATGCAAAAACAAAACGCTCTTGATGGGTTCGATATTTCATATGCAGTTAAACTTGAAAATAAAATTGCAAAAATTAACAGCGAAATTTCGAGGCAACAGAAGGAAGTTGACAACTTCAACAAAGAAATTGACCGCAAGGAAAAAGAGTTTGTTGCGGCGCAAGAAAAAGGAAATAGCAAAGAGCAAAAACGCGTTGAAACCCATAATAAAAACCTTGAAAAACAGATTGAGAAACTTGGGAAAGATGGCGTTTTAAATCAAATGCATTCTGAAAAGTATGATGTTGTTTTAAACTATTTAATGAAACTTCCAAAAGAGGTTGCGCTTAATGAACTTCAAAAAGACAATAGATATGAAATGCTTTTAAGCAATTATTATCCTGCTGTTTATGCACAAATTTTAAACAGAAAGGAATAGTATGAAATGTGGCAAGACATTTTAAATATTGTTATTTCAAACGGAATTTTTGCAACGCTTTTTGTGTGCCTTTTGGCATATTTGCTTAAGGACAGCGCAAAACGCGAAGATAAATACACCCAAACTATAAATTCTCTTAACAAAAGTGTTAACGAAATTCGTCAAGCAAACGAAAAAGTTGACGAAATTAAAGAAGATGTTGGGGAGATTAAAGATTCTTCGAAAGAAAGCAAAAAAAATATTTCTTTGGTTGCAAACGCAACAAAGGAAATCCAAGGAAAACTTGAACAAACAAGCTCCTCAATTTCGTCAATTAACGAAAACTTGAAAACGCACAGCAAACTTATCAAAAAAGTTTCAAGAGATGTTAAGGGTGTTAAAAATGATGTTAAAGAAATTAAGAAAGTTGTTTTTCCAAAGGAGGAGTTATGAAAAATAAATTTAAAAGCTATGGCTTTTGGGTTAGTTTATCAAGCGCAGTTGTTGTTTTAATGGACGCAATTGGAAGAG
>ENA-ORPK01000152-ORPK01000152.1-human-gut-metagenome-genome-assembly--contig:-NODE-152-length-67889-cov-10.993838_pt1 | contig 67889 bp, 79 predicted proteins | sample MGYA00242139_ERZ509068 | MGnify/ENA primary metagenome ERZ509068 (study PRJEB26280, sample SAMEA2338687) | human gut metagenome | biome: human gut; feature: human-associated habitat; material: faeces...
TCTCGGCCACTTTTCTGATATACACAACATCAGTCTTTCCGCTGGCCACTCTGCTGATATAACCGCCCACGCAATTATGCATATCCTTCCCTTCCCTAATTAAGTCATTGATTTTCTTAGGAACCACAATGGCATATCCATCCGCCTTGAAGCTGTATTTAGCCTTTAACTTCTTTTGTCTAGCTATCCATTTGCGTTCGGCTTCTTCGTCTCTCTTGCGTTTTATTTGTTTTTGTAGTTTGAAATGAAGCTTCTCCAGGTCCTTTGGAAAGAGTGTGGCCTTTTCCGTGAAGTCCATTTCCAGCTCCTCACAATCCCGCAGGTAGTCTGCATATGTGCTTAATAAATAGCTTTTACCCATACCATACATAGAGTCATTTTTCTCAAGATACAGCAGGGCTTTTTTTAACTTTACATGCTCCATGACTTTTTCTATATCCATCATATGGCATATGCACAGCTTCTCTTTAACTGCCTGCATATCTATATCAGCTCCCATAGGGTGTTTTCTAATCTTCTGATACCGCTGTAATGTTTGTATATTTATATTGTGTTCCTGAATATACTTCATATCTGACTTTGGAAATTTGCCTCTTAATATTTCCTTTAGGGTATGACCACGCATATTAAACGCAGCTCCCAGTCCTGCACATGATTGAATAGCATAGATTAAAATACTTTTAAATCCGCTTTTGGCTAGATACTCTATCTGTAAAGGATATTTAGTCAGCATCTGCATTATATCAATCTGACTCCAAACCTCCCGCATAGCATCCTTCATAGAGTCAAATACATATTGCAAGGCATGTCCCTTTACCGCTTTTTTTATCTGTCTAACATTCGGATGGGCTGTTTTTACTTTGCTGGTTAGGCTGTATGTATTGACTCTATCCCGACAACTCTTCCGCAAAACCCACTTTGCTTTGGCAGGCTGGGCGCAGTAAGTATTATAGTATTCCCCTGCATAGAATAAATTATTGTGGAATTTTGTGCTTCTGGCTATGTAGTAACCGCCCTCATTGGGTACGAATATATACCATGCATCCACATATCTATAGGGTTCTGACTCCCAAGGCGTTGCACTAGAGAACCAATAACAGCTCAATATGACGGTGCAGGTCAATATATCCGGATCCTTGATAGAGGGCGCCCAATGATACGTCAGCCAGGTTTCCCGCAATCTCTGTGCCTCCGTCTTGTGATACTTTGTCATGTGCACCACACGAGCCTGCTTATGACAGCAGGGGCATTCACCAAGTCCTAAATGCTTGTGGTAACTGTTCTGAAAGCTACTGCCACAGTTACCGCAGACTGTATTACCTTCTTTGTCGGTTTGAAATAAATATATAGGCCTGACATTATTGGCTTCATGGAGAAATTCTGCTGGCACTTCGTCTGGAAAGTGGGATAGCACCTCGTCTACAGTCATAACAACTCCTCCATGCTGAACGCTGACAGATCTACTGCTGCTCTATGAGGCTGTTCTACTGCTGCTCTATGAGGCTGTTCTACTGCCACATCTTCCTCTACTTCCTCTGTTTCCTCCACTTCCGCAACCGGATGCGGTTTTTCCGTTTCTGGCTCCGTCATTCCATACGATCTAAACTTCTTGCTGGCTGCTATCATCAGCTTGTACATCAATCCATGCTCTAGCTCCTGCTGGGCTTCATCCTTCTTCATGCCGAAATATTCCAGAATTACCTCTGCAGCTTCTTCTGGCGGTATGCATACGCAGCTTGCTCCGCTTCTCTTCTGGCTGGCCTTTTCTTTCATAAAGCTATATGCTTTGGCAATGTTCTTATCCTCTGCCAGTATCAGCTCAGCAGCCTTGTCTGATACATCCAACCACAACAAGCAAAATTCTTTGATTTTATCCTGAGCACTGCCGGCAGTGATTCTTTCTCGCTCCAGCTTCTCCCTAGCCTTATCTACGTTACCCATAAAACATTCCTCCATTCATCAATGACGGATATATGGCCCCCATATACCTTCATAAGTCTTTTTCTCAATGCTTGGAAATGGCTTGCATATATCCACATTAGACAGTTTGTCACTAAGAAAGTCGCAAACGGTTTCGTTTTCCGTGTCATTCCGACACATTACAAACACATAATCACCCTCTATATGCATGCCTACCTTAATGCCTGTATGCTTATTCATCTCATCCACTATCTCGGCAACATTATCCGCCCAAGATTTAATCTCCTGCAGCTTGCCATATTTCATGAAATCTCTAGGGATAAGCACCCTTACTGCTCTTATATATATCCAATCTTTTTTCATTTTGAAAAATCCCCCTTATGTGTTATAATCTAATCAGGTCAAACTAAGGGGCTGTCTGATTCGTTCAGACAGCTCCTTTTTTTATAGCAAAATTAATATCAGCACCATGGCAATGGTACAAACCCAAGTTAGTCCTCTGTCTGACAATGACATCACTCCTTTACCCAATAGTTAATGCGGATTTTCTGGCCTGGATAGATTTTGCCTCTATCCTGCTGAAGCTCTGGGTTGAGCTCCACAATACCTTCCTCGAACTCGAGGATATACCGCCTGCCCCCAGTATTCAGGGGCAAAAATTTCTCGCTGATGTCACGCAGGGTGTCCCCCTGCTTAACTGTGTATGTGGTTTCTACCAGCTGTTGAGGGCCATTGTAGAAGCCTGTCAGCAGTAATACCGCCAAGGCACCCCCAGCAACAGCCCCTGCCGCTCTTTTCCAATGCACTCTTCTCTTCATCATCCTGCCCGCCCTTCCTTGCTTGCATCCTGCTTCTTGGTTACTGTTACCTTGACCTGCAGGCCTTTGGCGCGACCTGCCAGCTCGGCTAACACTGTGATGAACTTAACCGGATCAAATCCAACTAAGTTTGGATTCCTGGTTTCCATAAAACCAACTCCTTTCCAAATAGAATATTGGGTAGTGTGTTTTACATTCGGGCCGTCTCTCGCCCCCTCTCCCTCCTTTCCTTAGCTCCGCCCGGCGGAGCTTTTTGATTCTTTCTTTACATATTGCACAATATTTTGTACAATATACTCAGAAAGGATGTGTTATTATGCTAGCTGTAAATTATTCGACTCTCAGAAATAACCTCAAACAGTATTGCGACCTTACTACTGATGATATGGAAACTGTAGTAGTAACCCGCAAGAACGAGAAAAACATTGTCATGCTCAGTCTTGAAGCCTACAACAACCTCATGGAGAATCTTTTTATCGTCAGCAACCGCCAGAACTACCAGCATATATTGGAAGGTGTCCGTCAGCTTGAAGCCGGCTGTACCCATCAAGTAACTAATACTGAGCTGGAGGATATGCTGAATGAATAAAATGTTTTCTGATAATGCCTGGCAGGATTTTCTTCTCTGGATGCGGGAGGATCGCAAGACTGCCAAGAAGATTGCTTCCCTCCTGGCTGACATTGAACGCAATGGCAACGAGGGACTTGGCAAGCCTGAATCCTTAAAGGGCAACCTGTCCGGCTACTGGAGCCGTCGCATTTCCGAAAAAGACCGCTTGATATACCGCTTTGATGAAACCACTATCTATATAGCAGCCTGCAAAGGCCACTATGGTGATAAGTAGTCTCCAAAATCACAAATCTCATTATCATTTTGCTAAAAGATTAATGAGCACCGTTGTCACTACTGCTACAGTGCATGGAATTAATATTTCATGCTCCTCCAGCATACGGAAAAACCATTTCATAGGCTCCCTCCTTTCCTAGCTCCGCCCGGCGGGGCTTTTTATTGTCTTTCATTTCTTTTCTTTTAATAACAAATATGTTATAATTTTCTTGGAGGTGATATTTTGCACCAGGTTGAATTTTATGCTGACTCTCAAGGTAATGAGCCTGTCAAGGATTTCCTTGTGGAGCTTCAGGCAAAGAGAGATTCTGATAAGTCAGCTCGCATCCTGTCAGAGAAAATCCTGACATACATCCGTGTGTTGCAGGAATACGGCACAAGGGCTGGGATGCCATATATGCGCCATCTGGATGGTGATATATGGGAGCTTCGACCACAGCCGGAGCGGGTACTGTTCTTCTCCCATCACAATGGGAAATTTATTCTGCTCCACCATTTCCGCAAGAAAACTCAGAAAACTCCCAAAAGAGAAATTGACTGTGCCAAGCGACGTGCCAAGGACTACAACGAAAGGAATGATTAACATGGGTACTAACTTTAATGATTTGTGGAATGACTCCTCATTCATCAGCGAGGAGCAACGCAATAAGATAGATTTTGAGGTTGCTCTGATTGGCAAGCTGATTGAAGCCAGGGAAAGCAAGGGCCTCTCACAGAAACAGCTGGCTGATATGTGCGGACTTAAGCAATCTGCCATTGCCAGACTGGAAAAAATGAATGTCACCCCTCAGCTCAATACCCTTATCAAAGTCTTAAAGCCTTTGGGCTACAGACTGGATATTGTTCCCTGTGATTAAGCTCCGCCCGGCGGGGCTTTTTTCATGTGTCAGAGTCTGACACGCTTATCTTGCTGGCACAGCGGATACCTGCAGCAGCATTGTCCCGAAAAAATTTACGAAAAAACTAACAATGCTTATCCCCTCCACCGTCTGGGAGAGGGTGCAGTCTATACCGCAGGCACCTGTTGTGCCAACAATTTTTCTTCTCTGCTCTACAGTTCACAACCCCCGGCTTTTGATTTTGGGATTTTGTACGCTGCGAATGTATATAAGGGGTGCCGGGAGCTGTAGACTATAGAGCAGGTTTTTACCTAAAGTTTTTTAGTCGTACAAATCACGGTATTCGTCTACCGTGATTTGGTATTCTTTTTTATGGCCCCAGCGACGGGCCATGCGGTATGTTGTTTCCAGTCTAAATTCGCCAACACGGCTGTTTTGGGTATCCCAGGATACAAGGACAAGATTTTTTGTACTTGATATGTGCTTGGCCAGATAGGCCGACACAATTGCGTTTTCGTCTTTGTCTACCTCAACATAGCCATGATAATTTTTTATGCAAAAGTCATATCTGACCATATTTACCATATTCATCTATGTTCTCCTTTCTGCAAAGTTTTAAGCGTGGGCTGTGAGTTCAGCCTTGGCCTTGGCATAGCCATCGGCGAAGCCTAGGCTGACTTATGAGGCGGGATGGCTGCCATACCCATGTTGAAACATTTGGATGCCATGCGCTTCACAGCCCGCTCCCAGGGATTGCCCTGTCTTAGCTCTTCAATGAGCTGGTGGGCATCTCTTACGATTTCTTCCATTTCTCTGTCTTTGGTTTCCATGATGTGTTCTCCTTTCTTTGTTGTGTTAATAATTAACTTTATGGCTATATAATAAGCTAGTTATTAACATTTGTCAAGATATTTTTCTTGCTTTTTGTTAATTACTAACATATAATGTTTACAGAGGTGATTTTTATGAGTATTAATAAGAGAATAAATTTATTGCGAAAGCAACTAGGTATGATTCAACAAGATTTTGCTAACAAAATTGGAGTGCAAAGGGTAACTATCAGCTGGATGGAAAAGGAAGGCAACACTATTACCAAGCAGAACATTAAAATTATCTGTGACACTTTCAATGTCAGTGAAAACTGGCTTTTGAATGGTGAGGGTGAAATGTTCCGCCCAGTTGATGAACCCGACATTCTGGACAGACTGCAGCAGGAGCTGAAGCTGACCAGTCAGGAAATGGAGATTATCAGAACCTTTGTGGAGCTTTCCCCAGAACAGCGCCGCATGGGCATTGAGTTTGTACAGACTTTTACCAGCAAGCTTTCTGATGTGGCCAGTGCTTTGCAGGAAAAAAAAAGCACAAAAAATGATGTGTCAGAGTCTGACACATCGAAAAAAAATAATATTAATGATCTGGATAGCTGCCATCAGCCTGCTTCTCCAGCTAGGGAAAACAATTCAGCTCCGCCTGCGGATAATTCCCGCCCAGAGAATCTAACCGACGAAGAATGGCAGCTCATCCAAATGGCACGACAGGAAAAAAGACAGGCATCCCAAACCTCATCCTCTACAAGCTCCGACATCGCATAAAGCGTTGACGAAAGGTGATTAAAAATTTTTTGACATATACCCATTTCACAGGTATAATAAAATTATGATAAAGAATTTTTCAGACAAGGAAACAGAAAAGATATATAATCAACAATTTTCTCGAAAGCTTCCCCAGAGCATACAAAAAATTGCCCTCCGAAAGCTAATCATGCTGGATAACGCTACCTGCATTAACGATTTGCGCATTCCACCTTCCAACCATTTAGAACTGCTATCAGGCAATAGAGATGGCGAATACAGTATAAGAATCAATAAGCAGTACAGAATTTGTTTTGCACTTGCTGGCACAAATGATTTTATTAATGTCGGCATAGAAGACTATCATTGAGGTGATTATTATGATTTCAACCCCTACTATTTCAGAGATATTGCGTGAAGAATTTATGATACCTTTCGGCATATCTACATACAAACTAGCAAAAGACATTCATGTACCAGTATCACGCATACAGGATATATTGAAAGACAGGCGAAAAATAACGGCTGACACCTCGCTTCGCCTTGGCAAATATTTTGGTGTTGATGAAAAATATTTTCTGAATATGCAGAATGACATCGAACTCAGAAACAAAAAAATAGAGATGAAAGAGGAACTGGACAGTATAGTTGCTCTCATCGCATGAGCACTGCCCCATCAAAGTAATAAAGCCGCCTCTAATGGCGGCTTTGTTCATAAGAATGTGATATTTATGCTGTCTATAAAAATTGCTAATGTAGTGCCATTGTCAAATTAAGCCCTGCCCCCATAGGAGGAATTGCCATGTATAAGAATTTCCCAGACCATTATATTTACCAAGCTGTTATTGAACACTGCGAGGACAATTATTGCCTTTACTACCCAGACCTTCCCGGCTGTGCTTCCAGCGGCGATACCGTTGAAAAAGCCGTTGAGCTTGGCAAGGCAGCAGCTCAGGAATACCTTTGGGAGCTTGAGCATGACGGCGAAGATATTCCTGCTGCTACCCCTACAGATAGACTATCCTTAAATACTGGAGATGCTATCTGTATCGTCGATGTGAATATGTTCCCTATTCGTGCAAAGATGGACAATCGCACCGTCAAGAAAACTCTAACTATTCCTTGGTATCTCAACGAGCTTGCAGAAGCAAGACATATCAACTTCTCCCATACACTCCGTCAAGCCTTACAAACCCAGCTCGGCGTTTGAACCAATATAAAAAACTCAAAAAATTTGCAGAATACAGTAAAATATTTCAATATGCTGCTAATACCTATGAACAATGTTTCCCCCATATTCAGCCTTTGCATAACATTACCTTGGAAACCTATATAAAGGCCTGTGATTATCTGGGAGATACTGCCCCGAATATAATGGAGGTCTTAACCGATACACTAAAGGAAATTCAGGAATTCGACACCAATGATAACTCAGTTGCTAAAGAACAATGGATGTATATATTATCGGGGGTACTGGCTGATTTGGAAGCATTGAGCAATGCATCTCCTGATGATACCGGAAAGAATCTAATTGCTGTACTCATAATCGTTGTTGTAGCCATATTGACTATCTTAAAGGCCCCCACAGAAAGTTGAAAACCGCAATGCCCATTACAGCATCCAGTTTGTCCGTTACTGTATCTGACATATAAAAAATAGCAATAAAGCATATTATAACTATTGATTTGAGGATTGATTCTGTATAGGATTTGGTCATGGTTTTCCCTCACTTTCTGCAATATTTTCATACCATTATAACATTATATCGCAAAAAATGTCACACTCAAAGGAAGTGATGCCTATGAATATCGACAACATAAAGAAAAAAGTCAATAATCTCGTGAATTACGTATAATAGAATTATAAGTATACTTTTGCTTACATTGATAGGGGGATTAATCATGGGAATTAACGGAAAAAGGCTAAAAGCATTAAGAGAGCAAAGAGGACTATATTTGCAAGATGTTGCTGATTTTTTGGGCGTAACTAGACAAGCCTATATGAAATATGAAAATGGTGAAACAAAAAATCCTCGCAAGTTAGAACAATTAGCAAACTTCTTCAATGTCACAACAGACTATCTTCTCGGCAATGATTCTAATCGCACAGACACCCCCGCCCCCGCCTACTACCTAGACCCAGAGACGGCAGAGATGGCAGAGGAGCTGCACAAACGGAAAGATATGCGTATGCTTTTTCATGCTGCCAAGTCCTCTACTCCTGAAGATGTAAAAATGGTTACTGATATGCTTGAACGCTTTAAAAACAGCTAATATCGGGGTGATTGTATGAGCAACGATAACATATTTGTAAATGTTGATGATGCCACGGGCGAAGTATCTTTTTATGTTGCAAACGAAATGCCTTCCAGAGTCCACGGCCTTGTAGTCAGGGACGACGGGGAGGATTATATATACATCAATGCCAATTCATCAAGGGCCATGCAGGAAGAAGCCTACAGGCACGAACAAGAGCATATAAAGCAGGGCGACCTGGACAGTTCCCTGCCCGTCTCCACGCTGGAAGCCAATAGATAAAAAATCCCGCCCAGCAGGACGGGAGGGAAAGGAGTCAATATAATTGACTACCATTGAGAACTATTTAAATAATATACATCCAATTTTAGAAAGAGCGGAGAATATCCAACATATATACAATTCACCAGCACTAAAAGCCTTACAGCACGGCATGAACATACCATCCTACGCTCCGCTGGCTATGCAGAATGCGGCGCTTACGGCACATCTTGCACCGGTGTATGCTACTGCAGCAGAAGCATTCCACCCTGCTATTAGTGCCGTTGCAATGTATCAACAACCATATATGTCCATAGCTGAAACAATGGCTGAATATCAAAGAACGCTAGACTATATTAACAGAGTTCCTGCGCTGATTAAGATGCAAAATACTTTTCTCCAGTTAGAGCGTTTCATGCCAACCGTTATAATACCTCCAGCAGTATCAAATATGTCAATGATACTCCCTGCTTTGGAATATCTTCGCACTGAGCATCCCGATTCTTATCAACAGGTTGATAGCATTTTGTCTGTTGAAATGGATGGGGACGGTTCTATTGAGCAATATATTCAGGAACTGCTATCAAAGCTTAAGGACACAATTCCTGTTACCAACTCTAATTTACCCCAATATCTATTTATATTAGAACAATTTTTAGATTTAATTTCGCCATTCGTTGATGAACCTTTAAAGACCAGTATTTAGCAGTTAAGATCACTTATCATTATACTTGCGTATGTAATTTTTGAAAACATCCCAAAATGTAAGTAACAACATCAAATAACAGGCTGTTTTCCAAGGATTTTCAGATATTCTTATTATTGCACCTACAGCCATAGCTACTGTAACAAAATAGAGTATTAATCTGTACATCATCATCAACTCACTTTCTACAATACTTTTTCTTATATTATAACATTGCGTAGTAGAAAGTGCCATAATAAACATGTTACAATATTCCCCAACAAAAAAGCCCTACCCATATAGGGCAGGACTGATTCACTTAACGATTTTTACGAGAAAACACATCTTTGAAAATCAAGACAAATGCACTTAGGCCGGTAAGGATAGCAGCAATATCCTTGCCGATATATGCTAAGAAGAACGCACCAAACAAAATTATCACAAGAACAGAATATGCCATATATTGACTTCTTTTATCAAACTCTACATCTGCTGACAAGGCTTTATCTGTCAGCGCCCGTGTGGCAATAGAATCCTGCTCAAATTGTTTTAAAATCCTGTCAGGCATATCTTCCTGAACTTGTTTATATTTTGCAAACTCCTCTGGAGATGGTATCGGGGCTATTCTTGTAGAATGCTCCTCCATAATAAGCTGATGTTCTGAGTCATTACCATTATTACGAATAGCGACCCCTTTGGTTCGGTTGTACTTACTGATAATTCCTCACCACCTTGTCAGCCGAAGCTCTCAAGCGCGCTCCTAAGTCATACCAGCGGGCTTCTGCATTAATAGAGGCTATATGTCTGTAGTAGTCTCTTTTGCGATGGATGCTAATGGAGCTTGTACCTGAATTTATCAATTTAGCAATTTTTCTCAACTTTTCAGACATCACAATCCCTCCTTTTTTTTCATTATAATTCACCTAGCTAGAAAATTCAATTGATTTTATCAATAAACCAGATGGAAAGAGAATAGAAAAAGTTATCAGGATGTGATAAAAATACACCAAAAATAACTAAAAATAGCAACTCAGTGAAAGCGAATTGGCCAAAATTCAGTTGTTGCAAATTACGCAACAACTCTGAACTAATTTGTTGATGCCAGCAAAATGGTATGTAGAGCTGAACAAACATAAAGGTATTAGAAAACCATTTATTGCATATTTTTACCCGGTAAGATATAATGTATCTAACAGAGCTGCCCAAGGTCGCTTTTGCGATATGGGGGCCAAGCCGGGATTCAGTCTCGGCTTTTTTATTTGCTCTAATCTGAAAGGATGATTTATATGTTGAGTGTTTATCCCGCTCTTTTCTATCAGGAAGAAAATGGTATTTCTGTAGTTTTCCCAGACCTTAATCATCTGTCTACCTGTGGCGATGATATGCAGGAGGCTATGGAGATGGCGGTTGACTGTCTGGCTGGTTATTTATTCTCTGAGAAGCTGGATGGCAATGATGTCCCCGCTCCTACTCCTATTGATAAGCTGGATATTTACTGTGAGGACGATACTGATGAGGAGCGAGCCGTTCCCCGCTTTGCTAATATGGTTTCTGTTGATGTGGAGGCTTATGCTGCCAAGCATTTCAATAAGGCCGTTAAGAAAACACTTACTATTCCCCAGTGGCTTAATGATGTAGCAATGGCCAGAAAAGTAAATTTTTCTAAGGTATTGCAAAAAGCACTATGCCAGGAGCTAGGTGTCAGCATTTCATAAGGATGTGATATTTATGCTGTCTATAAAAATTGCTAATGTAGTGCCATTGTCAAATATGCAGCTGCTGGTTTTCTTTGAAAACGGAGTTATAAAAAAGTTTGATGTAAAGCCTATCATTAAAGACTATCCAGAGTTTGAGACACTGAAGGAGCCTGCCCTGTTCCAGATGGTAAAGGTTGAGCCAGGAGGCTATGGAGTGTCCTGGAATGAGGACTTGGATTGCTCCGAGGGAGAGCTTTGGGAGAATGGTGTTGAAGCGTGCCTACCAGCGCACAAAGCTTTTCTTGAAATCTGATGTGGCAAGGGCATAAAAATAGCTGCGTCCCGATTGTAAGACACAGCTATATAGCAACAATTATGCTGATGTTTCGATTTTCTCAATAATGAGCTTCTGACACCAGGATGGTGGCATTCTCTTGCCGGCAACCCAGTCCTGTACAGTGCGATATGGTGCATCCAGCAGAAGGGAAAGCTTCTTGATGTTCAGCCCCGCCTTTTTCATAGCGTACTTAATAGGGTTGTTTTCCCTGTCTATAACTTCCTGATAGGCTACTGTATCAGCCATAATCAGATTTACAAAACCTTTACCGGGAGCTGGTACATCTTCCAAAGCTGTTGCCTTGGGAATATCCATACCGGTGGTTTCCATATGATGAATCATAAGATTCAATACATCATCAGCGTTTTCCATTGCTTCTGTAACTGTAGCTCCATCAGTAAAGCATCCATCCACATCGGGAAAAGTTACATAATAAGTTTTATCCTCGTCACTCCATGTAAACACTGCTGGAAAAATATACTTAGCCATAATCGTTCTCCTATATATACATATATATCAATGGTTGGGGCGAATTATCGCCCCTCCATCTTCCACGTTACTCAATGCCTGCCTGTTTGAAGATTGCTCTTGCTGTGCCTGGCGGTATGTCCTTGGCATGTCGCCACACTGGAAATGTCTTTCCCGTCAAAGGACTGTAGAACTTGTCATGATTGCCACCATGCTCTATGAATTTGCAACCATGTTTCGTCAAGATTTTTACAAGCTCTGAACGTTTCATTGTATCCCCCCTCACAATTATATTATACATTATGCGTTCTTATTTGTCAACATTTTTATGTATTGCGTATATTTTTTAAGGAGTTGATATTTATGCCGTCATAAGTACCATTTTCCTGACATCACGAAAATGGTAAAAAAATAAACCGCCCCCTGCGCCAACAGAGGACGGCCAGAATGTAACAGCCTGCAGGGTACGCAGACAATCACACTACCCAATGTGATTATAGCACCTCTCAGGCCTGTTTGCCAAATGTAAATTAACTGAAAGAGGTGTTTTATTATGAAAAAAGCAGCACTTTATATTCGTGTTTCTACGGATGAACAGGCCAAGCATGGTTTTTCCCTTGGCGAGCAACAGCATGACCTTGAGCGATATGCTGCCAAGCACAATTATACTGTGGTGGATATTTATGCTGACGAGGGCAATACCGCCCGGAAATCGCTAGGCAAGCGCAAAGAGCTTCAACGGCTCCTTGATGATGTGCGGGCCGGCCATGTTGATATTATCCTAATGAAATGTCTTGATAGATGGTTTAGGAATATCGCTGACTATTACAAGGTACAGGAAATACTGGATGCTTATGGTGTAGAGTGGGAATGTACCCAGGAAGAATATAATACCACCACTACCAATGGTCGTCTAATGCTTAATCTGAAGCTCTCCATAGCTCAGAATGAATCCGATCAGACAAGCGACCGTATCAAGTACATCAATGAGGGCAAGAAACGGCGCAGAGAAGAATGTACCGGCAAGCACCCTTACGGCTATGAGGTTATCAATAAGAAGCTGATTGTTGTGGAAAAAGACCGCCCTGTTGTTGAGTTTATTTTCCAGCAGATTCTGGCTGGCTCCTCCACCCACTCCATCGCCAGCAAGGTATGGGACAGGTTCAATTTCGGCATTGATGCCAAACGCGTCTGGCGCATCCTGCGCAATCCTACCTACAAGGGGGAACGCTACGGCATTGCTGACTACTGCCCTGCCATTATACCGCCTCATGATTTTGATGCAGTACAGGCTATTCTGGGACGAAATAAGCCACCTTCTAAGACCGGCATATCCTATCTATTCAACGGCAAGATTATCTGCCCTTCCTGTGGCAATATTCTTGTGGTAAACTGTGGCAAGTCCAAAAAAACCGGAGAATATACAAGGCCTGTTTATATCTGTGGCAAGAAATTCACCACAGGGAAGCCAGTAGCAGCAGGAGGCTGTCAATTTGGTGGCAGTGTATCTGAATCCGTAATTGAGAAATGGCTGATAAAGAACCTATTCCCTTTGCTGGAAGCTTACCAGGCAGACCTGCAGAGTAAGCAAGGCCAGCGAATAAATTACGATGCAAAAATAAAGAACATCAACAGCAAGCTCAGCAGACTAAAAGATCTGTATCTGGATGCGCTTATAGACAAGGACACCTATAAGAACGACTATCAGCGATTGCAGAAGGAGTTAACAGACCTGGCCATTGCTTCCAAAAGGCAGATTGCTCTACCGCCTGTCATGAACGACATCTTGCAGGATGAAGATTTTGCCAAAACCTATTGGGAGCTGCCAAGAGAACAGCAAAGAGAGCTGTGGCAGATGCTTATAAAACGAATTATCATCCTCCGCCGTCCAGAGGAAAAAGGCAAGCCATATAAGGATTTCCGTGTGGAATTCCTATAAACAAAAAAGTGGCAGTAGAGCATGAACTCCGCTGTCACTTTTTACATTACTATTACTTTGACATAGATAAATTAACTTTTACGCAATCGTGGCAATCTTTTCCTTTATTTTTCTCTAACACAGTACATATATACGTTCCACCAGCTTTGAGAACGGAAGCGACATCTTCGCTGTAATACCTCGGAACATATCCTATTAACCTTTGAGGGGAAATTCTTACTGAAACTGCATTTTTATCGTACTGGTTATCAGGTTCCAAGCTTAGATGCAATTGCATCCCTTTTTCTAATTTAGGGAAATTACTACATTCTACTCCAGCACAATCAGCAACATGACGAACGCCAGCCACATAAAAATCTTTATTGATATTCTTCTCTTCAGTATTTATAGGCTCTACAAACTCATATGAATCAATTGGTAATCTTCCTCTACTCTGCTTTAATAATTCAAAACCATCATATTCATGTAATTTATACTTTTGCAAGACTTTTAAAATATCTTTTCTTTTCTTATCAGGCAGACGGCTTGAAAAAGCAGGAAATAGAGTATCACTATGATACACTTTAGGCTCTGGGAAAGACTTAATATAGTTCCACCCAGCTTGTAACGCCTGAATATACTCTCCGCAATATTCAAACGAATATCCATTATCCTTAGACAATTTTCCAACGACATAATTTCTTCTAGTCAATGGGTCTTGCCAAATCAGATATAAAAAATCTTTAGTATTCACTTTTACCCCCATCTTTCAAAAGCGGATAGCTCATCCATTTTCCAGTGTAAAAACATCTTTATCAATTTTATCTTATTTTGTGATACCAAGCCATCATACAAATCTACCAATTTATCTACAGTATCGTGGTTTAATTTATCCAAAAATTCTCTAAAAATAATGCTTGTCTCAGGATAGTTTTCGAATAAATACCTTACCATTTCCATATGTGTGGGTCTGTTCTTTTTGTATCCATCTATGCGTATCATAGACCTTGATTTTGAATCGACCAATGCTCGGAAGCGATTCTTATCCTTGCCAAGACATTCTGAAACGATATTTTCATTAACATAACAACATAGCGATGACCCATTATCATATAAAGGAGAAATTCTCAACGGAAATATCTCATGCTTTCGAGTGCTATATTTGCGTATAATTGCCCAGTTATTTTGATGTCTATCTGAATTACCAATCAAAAAATCAAATACCATCATTTGAATTACTCTATACCGCATTTCCTTGGTTGAGGCAATTTCAAAAATATGCTCTAAACAATAATATTTTCCAGTTTCATAATCGATCATATCCTCCATATTATACTGTGAATGATGCTCCATGATGAACAATGCCGCTTCAATAAGTTCTTCGTGATTTTCATTAATCTGATAACTCATGCATCCAATTCTGCCTTCATATGTTCCTATATCAACTGTGGCGATAGGAACATCTAAGATCCTGCCTAAATTATATGCAAGATGTTCTGAAACATGTTCCGATGTACATGTTCACGCCTCTTGTCCAGATTTTGGAAACTTGAATAGCCCCACTTTGCCTGAAGGCGATTCTAGCCAAATCTTTTCACTTCTACCACTGCCCTCAGCAAAACCATCATAGGGAGACCACGAATCAAAATTATAGATTTTTATTTCTTTCAATTATTTTCCCCCTTAGAACATTTTTACTATTAGGGATTATACTATCACATGATAATGCCGTCAACAAAAATATTAACCAAATACGACCTTCGAGACAATGATTCTGCCATCTCGAAGGTCGTATTACTAAAAAAATTATACCTCTGTCTTTCCAGTACGCCCTCTTTTGGTCATAGGAATGCCAGCTTTGCACAGTGGGCATTCTTCTGGCTTGTAGGTCTGTACATCCATATGGAGCAATGCAGTGCTTGGTACATCACCAAAGGTTGCCTTGCCGCCGCTGCGGTCTACCAGCATGCTAACAGCTACAGGAATACCGCCATGCTCCTTAACAACATCAATTACCTCACGAATAGAGCCACCAGTGGTAACAATATCCTCTACAATCAGGACACGCTCACCTTCATGAAGTGTGAAACCACGACGGAAGGTCATCTTGCCGTTTTCTCTCTCAGTGAAGATAGCACGGGTACCCAGAGCCTTGCCAGTCTCATGAGCCAGCAGAATACCACCGGTTACAGGGCCAACTACAGTCTCAATATTAGCATCCTTGAACTTCTCTGCCATAGCACGGCACAGCTTCTCAGTATATACAGGCTTCTGCAATACATTGAACTTTTCTACATAACGTGGGCTGTGCAAACCAGAGGTCAGCAGGAAATGCCCCTCCATAATAGCGCTGGTTTCAATCAGCAGATCCTCAACCTCTTTTTCAGTCATAGCGTCACTCATTTTACACACTCCATTTCCTTCAAAATCATCTCTGCTGCCGCCTTTGGATTCTCAGCTGCCCTAATAGGACGGCCAATAACCAAATGACTGGCACCATTTTCCAGAGCAGCAGCTGGCGTAGCAATACGACTCTGATCATCCACACTAGCTCCTGCTGGACGCACACCAGGAGTTACAATCATAAAGCCGGGACCACAGGCTTCACGAATAGCAGCAGCCTCCTGTGGAGATGCTACTACACCATCCATGCCGGCAGATTTGGCCAGCTTGGCCAAACGAACTACCTGCTCACGAATAGTGCACTGCATACCCAGACCAGCCCAATCCTCTTCGTTAATGCTGGTGAGAATAGTTACTGCAATCAGCTTAGGACAAGGCATACCCTTCTTCTCAGCCAAGGCATGAAGTCTATCCACAGCAGTTTTCATCATGGTATAACCACCTGAGGCATGAACATTCAGGATATCCGCCCCTTGAAACATCAAGGAACACAAGCCCTCAGCAGCGGTATTAGGAATATCATGAAGCTTCAAATCCAGAAAAACCTTCTTGTTTTGATTCTTCAAAAAAGGAACCACCTCGGCACCGGCACTATAGAACAACTCCATGCCAACCTTGTAAAAGCTTACACTGTCTCCCAGCTCAGCTACCAAGGCAACCACATCATCTATATCGTGAAAGTCCAACGCAACAATCAAACGATCATCAGCCATTTTATCCTCCATATTAGGCAGAGGACTGCCCCTTGAGACAGCAACCCCTGCCATTTACATTTTATTTTTCTATTACGCCAGTTCGTCGCCACCGCCTACATAATCCTGAATAGCCAGGCTGTAAACCAAACGGCGCTCCCGCATAAATGACAGAACTCTCAAAACCTCCCAGGCAGTATCCAGAGAAGTCAGACAAGGAATGGCATGCTCAACAGTAGCACGACGAATCTTGAAACCATCATTAGCAACATTCTTACCCTGGTTCTGAGTCATGGTGTTAATAACCATATGAATGGAGCCCTTCTTTATCATCTGGATAATATCTGCACTGCGCTCATGCATCTTGCCAACAACCTCAGCATCAATGCCCATTTCCTGAATAGCCTTGGCACTACCGGAAGTAGCTACCAGCTTAAAGCCCAGCTCAGAGAAAGCCTTGGCCAGCTGTTTCATCTCTTCCTTGTCCTTGTTGGCCACAGTAAAGAGGATACAGCCATTGAGAGGAATGTTCATACCTGCACCAGTAATAGCCTTGTAAAGGGCACGAGCATAGTGATAATCAATACCCATTACCTCGCCAGTGGACTTCATCTCAGGCCCAAGGGAAATATCTACATCAGCCATCTTGTTAAAGGAGAATACTGGTGCCTTTACAGCCACATAAGGCTTTGGTGGTACCAAGCCGGAATGGAAGCCCAGCTCCTTCAGAGATGCACCAAGAGCAATCTGAGTTGCCACATCCACCATCTGTACATCAGTAACCTTGCTCAGGAATGGTACAGTTCTGGAGGAACGCGGATTTACCTCGATAACATAAACCTCATCATTTACCACAACGTACTGAATGTTCATCAGGCCCTTAACATGAAGGCCTACAGCCAGACGCTTGGTATAGTCGATAATGGTATAAATAACCTTGGAGGACAAGGTCTGTGGTGGATATACAGCAATAGAGTCACCAGAATGTACGCCAGCTCTCTCTACATGCTCCATAATACCAGGAATAACCACATCAATACCATCGGAAATAGCATCTACCTCTACCTCAGTCCCCTGCATATAGCGGTCTACCAAAACAGGATGATCCGGGGTTACCTGTACAGCTCTGCCCATGTAATCTCTCAGCTCGTCCTCATTGTAAACGATTTCCATAGCACGGCCGCCCAGTACATAGGAAGGACGCACCATAACAGGATAACCAATATCTGCTGCGCCGGAGATAGCCTCCTCCTGGCTGGTAACAGAAATTCCTTTTGGACGAGGGATATGAGCCTGAGTCAATACCTCATCAAAGCGCTCTCTATCCTCTGCCCGGTCAATATCATCTACAGAAGTACCAAATACCTTGACACCAGCCTTGGAAAGAGCTCCAGCCAAATTAATGGCAGTCTGGCCACCAAACTGAACGATGACACCCTCTGGCTTTTCCTTGTCGATAATGTTCAGTACATCCTCGGCAGTCAAAGGCTCAAAGTACAGTCTATCAGAAATATCAAAATCTGTGGATACGGTTTCTGGGTTGTTGTTGACAATAATAGCCTCAATACCCATATCACGCAGTGCCCATACAGAATGAACAGAGCAATAGTCAAACTCTACACCCTGACCGATACGGATAGGACCAGAGCCCAGAACCATTACCTTGCGGCGCTGGCTGGAGGTATCCACCTCATCTTCCTGAGCATGGAAGGTAGAGTAATAATATGGCGTAGCCGCCTCAAACTCAGCAGCACAGGTATCTACCATTTTGTAGCATGGCAGAATATTCATGGTCTTGCGCAGGGTACGGATTTCATCTGGAGTCTTGCCAGCCACCTCAGCGATGGAACGATCTGCCAAACCAGCATCCTTAGCCTTCAGCATCAGTCTTGGAGTAATAACCCCTTCCTTCAGCTCATTCTCCACATTGGTAATATGCTTAATCTTCCGCAAGAACCACTTGTCAATCTTAGTAACATCGTGAATCTCATCCACAGTGCAGATACCCCGACGGAGAGTCTCAGCTATCACGAAGATACGCTCATCATTGCAACGGGACAGATGCTTGATAACCTTATCATCATTCCAGCCATCCATCTTGTCCATATGAAGACGATGTACGCCGATTTCCAGAGAACGAACAGCCTTCAGAATAGCTCCCTCGAAGTTTCTGTCAATAGACATAACCTCACCGGTAGCCTTCATCTGAGTGCCCAAGGTCTTGTCGGCATAAACGAATTTATCAAATGGCCATCTTGGGAACTTAACTACGCAGTAGTCCAAAGCAGGCTCGAAGCAAGCCTTGGTTTTCTGAGTAACAGCATTGGTAATCTCGTCCAAGCTATAGCCAATAGCAATCTTGGCAGAAACCTTGGCAATAGGATAACCGGTAGCCTTGGAAGCCAATGCAGAGGAACGGCTTACACGAGGATTTACCTCAATTACATAATACTGGTTGCTATTAGGATCTAAGGCATACTGAGCATTACAGCCACCCTCGATACCAAGCTCACGAATAATCCGGATGGAAGCACTACGCAGCATCTGATATTCGTGGTCAGTCAAGGTCTGGGATGGAGCTACTACAATGGAATCACCAGTATGAACGCCTACAGGGTCAAAATTCTCCATGTTGCAGACAGTAATACAGTTGTCATTACCATCACGCATTACCTCATACTCGATTTCCTTCCAGCCAGCTACACTGCGCTCAATGAGAACCTGGCCAATCATGGAATACTTCAATCCCTTGATAACAATATCAATCAGCTCATCCTCACTTTCGGCAATACCGCCGCCAGTACCACCCATAGTATAAGCAGGGCGTACAATCAATGGATAGCCGATTTCGTTGGCAAAAGCCACAGCAGAAGCCACATCCTCTACAATGGTAGACTCTGGAATAGGCTCACCCAGCTTGTTCATGGTTTCCTTGAACAGCTCTCTATCCTCTGCCCGCTCAATAGCCTCCAGAGAAGTACCCAAAAGCTCAACCTCGTACTTCTCCAGAATGCCCTGCTCAGACAGCTTAACAGCCAGATTCAAACCAGCCTGACCGCCCAAGGTAGCCAACAGGCCATCAGGACGCTCCTTGCTGATAATCTCCTCCAAAAACTCCACAGTCAGAGGCTCAATATATACACGATCCGCCATATGAGTATCAGTCATAATGGTAGCAGGATTGCTATTTACCAATACAACCTCCAAGCCTTCCTCCTTGAGGGCGCGGCAAGCCTGAGAACCTGCATAGTCAAACTCTGCTGCCTGACCGATAATAATAGGGCCGGAGCCAATAACTAAAACCTTTTTGATATTTTCCTTCTTTGGCACTGATTACTCCCCCTTCTTGCTGCCTGTAAGCATGGTCCAGAACTGATCAAACAAATACATATTGTCATCAGGTCCAGGAGATGCCTCAGGATGATACTGCACGCAGAACAAAGGCAGAGTCTTATGACGCAGGCCTTCTACAGTGCCATCATTAACATTGATATGAGTAACCTCCAATGGCAGATCCTTCAGGGATTCCTCATCTACAGCATAGCCATGATTCTGGGAAGAAATATGTACTCTGCCATTCAGCAGATTCTTAACAGGCTGATTGGAGCCGCGATGGCCGAATTTCAGCTTGTAGGTATTGGCACCCAAAGCCAAAGAAATTAGCTGATGACCCAAGCAGATACCAAACATTGGCTTCTTGCCAATCAATTTCTTTACCTCAGCAATAACCTCTGGTACATCCTTTGGATCGCCAGGGCCATTGGACAGGAAGATTCCGTCTGGATTCATAGCCAGAATTTCCTCAGCAGAGGTATGAGCAGGTACTACAGTCAGATTACAGCCAAGATTGTGCAGAGAATTCAAGATATTCTGCTTGATACCAAAATCCATAACCACTACATCCGGGCCGTCATTTTCCATCTTATAGACCTCTGGGGTAGTAACCTCCTGAACAACTTCCTTCTTGATAGGCACAGCAAAGAGCTCATCAATTTCAGTCTTGGTAGCATCCTCTGGTACAATAATACCCTTCATGCAGCCTACGGAACGAATCCGGCGGGTTACAGCACGAGTATCCACATTGTACAGACAAGGTACGCCCTGACGAGTCAGAAAATCAGCCAGCTCGCTCTGCAGCTGCCAGTTGCTGCCCTCATCACACAGCTCTCCAATAACAAAGCCATTAACAAAGGAGCGACGGGACTGCATGAACTTCTCGGCCACGCCATAGTTACCAATCAGCGGAAAGGTCAAAGTAACAATCTGACGGCAGTAGGAAGGATCTGTCAAAATCTCCTGATAGCCAGTCATACCAGTGTTAAAAACTACCTCGCCAGTAGCCTTGATATTATTTAACAAAGTGCCAGTGAAAACACTTCCATCTTCTAAAATAAGCTTGCCTTTCAAAATTACACCTCCGAATTATGCCAGAATTTCTCCATCCTTCATAACCATTTTGCCATCAACAAAGGTCATAACAGGACGGCCCTTCAGCTTGCGGCCCACAAATGGAGAATGGGAGCCTTTGGTATAGAACTTCTTGGCATCCACAGTCCATTCCAGCTCAGGATCTATAACGGTAATATCTGCTGGCATACCCTCTGCCAGGCTGCCTGCCTCAATGCCAAAGATTCTGGCAGGAGCAGCAGTCATGCGCTCAATCATGGTAGCCACATCCAGCTTGCCAGTGTGTACCAAATCAGTCATCATAACACCAACTGCGGTTTCCAGTCCTGGGAAGCCGCTAGGGGCATATATATACTCTCTATCCTTTTCCTCCTGAGCATGAGGGGAATGATCCGTAACAATGCAATCAATAGTGCCATCCTTCAGGCCCTCCAGCACTGCATCTACATCCTTCTGCTCTCTCAGAGGAGGATTAATCTTGGTGGAGCTGTCAAAGAGCTCTACGCAATCATCAGTCATGGTCATATGCTGTGGGGTAGCCTCAGCAGTAACCTTAACACCTCTTGCCTTGGCCTGACGCACAATATCCACAGCCCGGGCAGAGCTGATATGAGCTACATGAACCTTGGCATCAGCATATTCTGCCAGCATAATATCTCTTGCTACCGCAATATCCTCTGCTACAGTAGGACGGCCCTTCATGCCCAGCATGGCAGAACGATGGCTTTCGTTCATTACGCCTTCCTCAACCAGAGAAGGCTCCTCATCGTGGTTAATAATAACCTTATCGAAGGTGCGGAGATAATCATAGCAGTTCAACAGAACCTTGGCGGATTTGGTAAAGTGACCATCATCGGAGAAGGCAATGGCTCCAGCCTCTGTCATATCTCCTACCTCAGCCATTTCCTCACCCTTCTGGCCCTTGGTTACAGCACCAATAATCTCAATATGTACGACAGCATCCTCTTCAGCCCGCTTCTGCATAGCCTTAACCAGAGCTGCTGTATCAATAACAGGATTGGTATTTGGCATGGTAGCTACTCTGGTGTAGCCACCAGCAGCTGCTGCCTTGGAACCGGAAGCAAAATCTTCCTTGGCCTCCTGACCTGGCTCTCTCAGATGAACATGCATATCAATCAGTCCTGGAGAAACAATTTTGCCTGCAGCCTCCACAACCTGAGCACCCTCAGCCTGTAGATTTTCACCTACAGCAGCGATTTTGCCATCCTCTACCAGAACATCTGCAATCTTGTCTATAGCATTGGCTGGATCTATAACCCGGCCATCTTTAATCAATGTTTTCATACTTCCTTACCTCCAGTCAGTGCATGAGTCAGAATTGCCATACGAACAGCAACACCATTCTGTACCTGCTCCTGAATTGCGGAATTTGGCCCATAAGCTACAAAAGGAGAAATCTCCAAGCCCTTATTCATTGGACCAGGATGGAGAATCAAGACATCCTTCTTAGCCAACTGCAGACGGGCATCATTAATGCCGAAAATACGGGCATATTCTCTAGGAGATGGGAACAAACCGGACTTCTGACGCTCAAGCTGAATACGCAGAACATTGATTACATCTGCGTTCTTGATAGCATCCTCTACGCGGTCATGGACATAGATGCCATCCTCCTCAAAGAGATAACGAGGCATCAAGGTCTTTGGTCCAGCCAAATGCACCTCAATCCCCATCTTCCGCATGCCCTGAATATCAGAACGAGCCACACGGCTATGGCTAATATCACCTAGAATTGCTGCCTTCAGACCCTGGAAGCGACCTTTCTTTTCCATAATGGTAAAAAGATTTAACAGACCCTGAGAAGGATGGGCATGAGCACCATCACCAGCATTAATAATTACAGGACTAACTACCTTGGAAGCATATTCTGCAGCACCCTCTGCCTTGTGACGCATAACGATTGCATCTACACCCATAGCTTCCACAGTGTACAGGGTATCTCTCAGGCTTTCACCCTTTACAATACTGCTGGTGCCAGAGGTAATGTTCACCACATCAGCTCCAAGATATTTGCCTGCCAGCTCGAAGGAGGAACGGGTTCTGGTACTTGGCTCGTAGAACAAAGTCACAATAGACTTGCCCCGCAAGGCTGGTACCTTCTTGATATCACGATGAATGATATTCTTCATTTCCTTGGCTGTTTCCAGAATCATCTGGATTTCATCAGCAGAAAAGTCGGCCAAAGCCAGAACATCCCTGCCTCTGAGAGACATGCTGTTTTTTCCCAAAGCAATCACTCCTTTTTATTTCTTATCCTGCCATATAGTACAGATTTTCCAATGACCTAAAAAAGAAAAAGGCTTTCCTGTACCCATAAAGGCACAAGAAAGCCATAGCTTTTACATACACAAAAATACAAGCTTCCTTTATCAGCCTCACAGGACCAATTTCAAAGGCCATATTCACTTTCACAGAACATTGTAGCATAGGCATATGCAAAAGTCAAAAGAAAGGTTATATTATTATCTTCTCCCTGGCTATTATATTTAACTCGTCTAGTTTACTCATGCGTCCTCACCGCTTTCATTCTTTATATTATTAGACGCCGTTTCCATTAATTCCATCTCTATTTCTTCAATTGTCGGCATACTACCTTTAAATTTTTCTGGAATCAATTTGGATAGCTCATAACTTGAAATCCCAAGTGGCTGACTACTAGATTCTAGAGCATACTGTGCTTCAACACGATCAAGTCCACGACAAACTAAAAGTCCTACCGTTGGATTGTCGTGTTCAGTTTTAATTTGATGGTTTACTGCAACAACATATGTACCAAGTTGACCAGCATTAGCAGAATCAAAATCACCAGTCTTTACTTCTACAACTACATAGCAATGAATCTTCGTATTATAGAACAATAAATCTATAAACTTTTCTTTTTCACCTACAATTAAGCGAACTTCTTTACCCATATAGGCAAATCCTGTACCTAGTTCAAGCAAAAATTTTGATACATCATTTAGTAATGCATCCTTTAATTCTTTTTCTGTGAATTTTTCTTGCATAGTTAAAAAATCAAAATTATATGGATCCTTGGTGATTGCCTGGGCAAGATCACTTTGTGTTTCCGGCAATGTTTGTGCAAAATTTGTAATAGCCTTTCCTTCTCTTTCATATAAACTCACACTTACTTGATTTTGCATGACAGCTCTTGACCAATTATTTTCAATTGTTTTTCTTACATAAAAAAAGGCTTTTTGGTGATCCCCTTTACATTTATCAATTAAAAACATATGGTGGCCCCAGGGAATGCAAAAAATTAACTGCAAGTTAGAATCGTCAGCAAGCTGCTGACGATTTACCGCATAATCTAATTCATCACTATTGCTTTTACAAATCATTGCATTAGGATACATTTCATAGAAATACCGCATATATTTTAAATTTGTAGGTGAGAATGATTTTATTTCTGGAAAAATAGCCTTCAAATCAGAGCTAACCGTATTATAAAATCGGCTTCCATATTTTGCTTCATTGCTCATTTTAACAATATCTCTTCCCATAGTCCAATAAAATTTGAGCATTTCCTGATTAACATTTACCGCTGCTTTCAGTTGGCTCTTTCTAAATCTATTGGAAATATCCTCTATCCAGACTTTATAAACTTTATCCTTTTTTATTAACTCGCTCATATTCTCACCCCAATTTCATCAATTATTTTACCAATTTCTGTTCACCATATTCCTGTTGCAATTCCTCGACCAAATATCCATCGCTCATACAATGCATATCGGAAATTCCCTTACTCATCAATTCATAGGTATCCGAATGATAAAATATACCCAACGCCTTACTTAAAGCCAAATTTTCTGCCTTGGCAAACTGTTCCACAATCCGTGCATACTTTTTTTGCAATAAAACAGGATTCGCTAACATATTCTCACCCCTCGTTCTGCCATGATTTCCGACAATTCATCAAGAATATATTCCTTTTCCTGCGTGTGGAACACTTCATATTCCTAAATCCTTGTACATCTCATCTGTTGAATCGTAAACCTTGCTAAGTCCCACACCGTTTTCTATATTTTCTATCGCCTGCTGCAAACTATCAGTTTTATCTATTATCTCAAATGGAATATTAACTTGAATATCAATTTGATGCATTAACATAATCTTGTCAGCCTCCCTAGCTCTTGGCTAATATCAAAGCTAGCTTTGCATTTCGACTGAGCTTTTTTATAGCACATTCCCGCTTCATGGCTTCCTGCTTGGTGGCGAAAGCTTCGTAATAAACCAGCTTTACTGGCAGGCGGCCTCTGGTACATTTGCTGGCCTTGCCTGCATTGTGCGTAGCCAGCCTATGGGCCAAATCCACTGTATAGCCTGTGTACAAGCTGCCATCATTACATTCCAAAATATAAGTATAGGCACCGGCCCCCTTAACAGGAACCAGTGCCACAGCTTTAGCCATTATTCAGCATCCTTGATAGTAATTTTGTTAATAACTACATCATGTACAGGACGATCCTGTGGACCAGTCTTAACATGACCAATCTCACGAACAACCTCCATACCCTTAATAACCTTGCCAAATACAGTATGATGACCATCCAGCCAAGGAGTAGCTGCCAAGGTAATAAAGAACTGAGAACCGCCAGTGTGAGGACGGCCGGTATTGGCCATAGACAAAATACCCTCGCTTTCATGAGTCAGCTCTGGGGTAAATTCATCCTCAATGGTATAGCCTGGACCACCCATGCCAGTACCAGTAGGATCTCCGCCCTGGATCATGAACCCATCAATAATGCGATGGAAAATTACTCCATCATAGAAGCCCTCCTGAGCTAAGTCTATAAAATTCTTGGTGGTAATAGGAGTCTTGTCCTCAAACAACTCAATCTCAAACTCACCCATGTTGGTATCAAAAACTGCGATACGATTTGCCACTTTACTCTCTCCTTCATCTTTCTTAAAATCCCAAAATGAACCTGCTGCACAGGCAGTGGTCATAAAAACCAGCGCCAGTGTAAGGCACATAACAATTTTCTTCATTTATGCTCCCTCACTTTCGCTGAGTTACAAACTTGATAAACTCATGAACCTCAGCCTCAGTTTTCAGCTTAACTGTATAACACTGATTGCCCATCTGAGGCACCATCATCTCCGGCATTCTCTCAGCCATAACAATAACATTGCCATATTTATTGCTGATTTCCTCTGGGGAGTGAACGTAGCTGAACTGATCCCGCCGACCAGCATAAACGCAAAAATAATCCTCATGGGCATCTGCCTGAACCCTGCGATTATCAGTTACCATATCAGCCCAAATCTGATAAACATCCATACTATGGGCATAATTCATCATATCCGGCGTATATCCACCAGCAGGACGCATATTTACCTCTAAGCCAACAAAATCCCCAGCCTTGCCTAGACCTTCCTTGTCATGCTCCAACTGGAAAAATTCCAGATGAACAAAACGACTTTTTACATCAAAAGCCTTAACAGTAGCTCTACCAGCTTCCCGCAGGGCTTCTGGTACATCTGCTCGAACGAAGTAGGCCAAATCCAGCTTATCTGTTACAATATTCATAATAGACGGTGGCCACTCTGTACAGGACTCCATCAAAGGCACAGATTTGTTATCCAGAATAGCATCATAGGAAAAAATCTTTCCCTGCACAAATTCTTCCATAACATAAGGCACCTGTGGATAATTAGCAAAGAACCCTACCAGCTCATCATCATTCTTCAGCTCATAGGTATCATTAGCACCAACCCCTACATCAGGTTTGACGATCACTGGATAGCCAACCTGGTTCACAAATTCTCTAGCCGCCTCCAGGGTAGATACCATATGCAGTCTAGCCGTAGGAATACCAGCTTTTTTGTAATATTCCTTCATAGCAGACTTTTTCTTGATACGGCCAATATCAGCATACTGCTCGCCTGTAGTAATATGGAAGTCAGTTCTCAATCTAGCATCCTGCTCCAACCAAAACTCATTGTTGGACTCTAGCCAGTCAATTTTGCCGTATTTAAAGGAAAAGAAAGCTACGGCCTTGAACACCTGCTCATAATCCTTCATATCCTGTACATAATAATATTCCGTCAAAGAATCCCGAACATTATCCTCCAAACCATCATAAGGACAATCTCCAATTCCCAGAACATTTACCCCGTTCCGTTTCAACCTGTTGGCAAATAACCAATAGGTGCGGGGAAAATGTGGTGAAATAAATACAAAATTCATATTTTTTCCTTCCTGTTTCACTCTACCATTACGCTTCTACCCTTAATCTTCCAATAAATATGGCAAAAAATAACGCATCTGCTTTTTCCACCAAGGCCAGTCATGATCCACATCGTAGCCCCAGAAATCACACCAAGCACCAATGCCCTTGGCCTGGAAGATATCCCTGAGAATAGCCGTTGTACGCCGTCCTTCATCCTCCCAAGGTCCCTGTCCCACGCAGAAAATAGGCTTCCGCTGATTATACAAGCCCACATACCAATGGTCTGTCGGCAGATTCTCCATAAAATGTACCGGAGAATTGCGATACAGCACATCATTCATCCAGCCATCAAAGAAATATTTGGCATCATAGGCCCCTGACAAAGCCAAACAGCCTCCAAACAAATCAGGCCGACGTAAAAATACAATAGCCGCATGAGTTGCTCCCAAGCTGCAGCCAAAAGCCACAGGCATCTTGCCACTGTGATTGCGGGAATAAATGCAGGGCAATACCTCCTCCACAATGTAGTGATAATACTGCTCCTGACGCCAGGCTCTCCAGCCCTTATCCCCATATACATCGGACCAGCTCTCCACATCCACTGTATCCACCACATACAGCTGAATGGCACCACCCTCAATAAAATCGGCAATATTATCCAAAAAGCCGTAACCTTCGTAATTATAACAATCTCCATTCTGACATGGAAAAGCCACCAAGGGCAAACCATCATGGCCATATACCCTGATGTTCATTTCTCGATCCAAATGATGGCTATAGTGATGAATATGTTCTATGTTCATTGTATCTCCTCACTAATTGACATACCGACCACGACTAAAGCCGTAGTTTTACAACAAATTTGAAAAAATTAAGAAGTGATAAACCATAATGATTAGTCACTTCTTTTAGAATAGCAAAACTATATAAATCTGTCAATTACGTGGCAACTCTGCCAAGCCATTCTCTGCACAAAGGAAACCATAGTCCAGCAAAGCAGCAGAGTCGGAAAATCTGGTATCCATATCAGAGGACTTCAGCACTACACACAAAAGCTCCCTGCCATTGCGACTGGCTGCCGAAACCAAACAGCCACCTGCCGCATTGGTATAGCCCGTCTTAACACCAATACAGCCAGGATAGCTTTCCAGCAGTTTATTGGTATTCTCTGCCTCATATGTACTGCCTGGATTTTCCCAATCCGGCATAATGATCTTTGGGCTGGCTACTATCCGTCTGAACATTTCGTTTTTCATAGCATAGGCAGCCACCTTAGCAATATCTCTAGCTGTGGAATAGTGATTTTCATCAGGCATACCATTACAATTCACGAAATGGGTGCCACTCATGCCAAGTTCCTGAGCTTTTTGATTCATCATAGCTGCAAAGCCAGCCTCGCTGCCTCCTATAGTCTCACCCAAGGCAGTAGCAGCACCATTATCAGACTCCAGCAGCATCAATTCCAGCATTTCAAATTCCCGCATGGACTGACCTGCCCACAAGCCAGTGCTTTCCACCCAGGCTGCATGAGAGCTGACGGTAACATTCTGATTGTAATCACCATTTTCCAGTGTCAGAATACCAGTCATAATCTTGGTAGTGCTGGCAGGATAACGACGATCATCCGCTCCCTTGGCATAGATGATGCCACCTGTAGCCATATCCACCACTATAGCGGAAGGCGCCGTAATCCAAGGTGCATCAGGTAACACCCTTTCTCCTGCCGCCACACCGCAATCCGGCATCATCAGTCGACAGGCAATAGCCACCATAACCACCAAGCGTACAATGCCAAAAGGACTCAGTAATCTTCTATACTTAGCAACTGAGTTAAGAGAAACCATTATTTAACCTCCAAAGGAATAAACTTAAAAGAATCTACATCTACCAAACCTCTATCTGTCAGTTTCAGGGATGGTATAACTGGCAGACTAAGGAAAGCAAGGGTTAGGAATGGGGAATAAAATTCCGGTACTCCCATCTCTCTAGCCAAGGCAATCATCTCTGCCTGCTGCTTGGCTACCATTAACGCAGGCTCATTGGTCATCAAACCTCCTACTGGCAAAGGCAGAGCGCCACGGATCTGACCATCCTCTGCAATACAGATACCGCCGCCAATACGCTGCAACTCTTGTACAGCTGCCAGCATATCCTCATCATTAGTGCCAATAACAATCAGATTGTGGGAATCGTGACCAACTGTAGAAGCCAAAGCTCCCCGTTTCAGGCCAAAGCCCTTAACCAGTCCCAGGCCTATATTGCCAGTAGCATGATGTCTTTCCAGCACAGCCAGCTTGAGAATATCATTTTCCACATCGCTAACAGCACAGCCATCCACCCGTTTTACTGACAAAGCAGCCTTCTTGGTAACAATCTGATAAGGCACCAGGCCTATAACATTGGCCATCTCCGTCTTGAGAGGCAGGCGGAAGCTCTCCACTGTTACGGGAGCCAGATTAACTGTATGCTCCAAGGAACTGCTGTCACAGTTCCTGCCCTCCTGCAGCAGCCGGCCATTATCCACAGCTAGCCGGCCATCCTTATAAACCTGCCGTGGCTTCCACTCATCCAGATTGTCAAATACCAGCAAATCTGCCCTGCGCCCCGGCAAGATAGCTCCTGCATCCTTGATACCATAGTGGCGAGCTGCATTGATAGTAGCAATCTGCAAGGCATTGGCCACACTGACACCCTCTTCAATAGCAGTCTTTACCATGTAATTGATATAACCGCTATCCAAAAGTTCTGCTGGAATCTTGTCATCTGCACAGAACATAAAATAAGGAGCTGTATCAGGATTTACGGTTGGCAAAAGGCTTCTCATGTTCTTCGCTGCCGAACCCTCCCGCAGCATAACCTTGATACCTGCCCGCAGCCTGTCCAAGGCCTGTTCCTTGGTAATACACTCATGATCCGTAGTGATACCTGCCGCCGCATAACCCATAAGCTGACTGCTGGTCAAACCAGGAGCATGACCATCAATACGGCCCTTGCCAGCCATCTCCAGCTTGGCCATAACGTTTTCATCCTGCTGCAATACTCCCGGAGCATTCATTACCTCTGCCAAGCCCAGCACCCTAGGATGCTCCATGAATGGCTCTAAATCCTCTGCCAACAGCACTGCCCCGGAATCCTCAAAATCCGTAGCAGGTACACAGGATGGCAGCATAAAGTACACATTCAAAGGAAGCTGCTCCGTGGCATCCAGCATGTACTGAATGCCCTTAGCACCGCATACATTGGCAATCTCATGGGGATCTGTCACAATGGTGGTAACACCACATGGCAGCGCTGCCTTGGCAAACTGATAAGGTGTCAGCATGGAGCTTTCAATATGTACATGGGCATCTATGAATCCCGGCGTAATATATCTGCCCTGCATATCGATTTCTTCAATGCCAAAATAGGAGCCAGTACCGGCAATATACCCATCGGCAATGGCTATATCACACAAAATAAATTCTCCCGTATATACATGAAACACCTCAGCATTTTTTAACACCAAATCTGCCGGCTCCAAGCCTTGAGCCACCCTTATCAAGTGCTTTTTATTCAAGAAACTACACCCTCTTTCCTTTTGTCAATCCCCTACATCCTATCTAAATTAAATGCCTACAGTTATGTGGTCATTAACCCGGTACTGGGCCCACCATTCTCCACGGCTGTTAAATCCCCCGGACAGTCTGTTATCATTCTGATTATCCTCCAGCTCTGTAGGAAACTCCCCCATATCATACTCAGCCTGCTCCTCCTCTGTAAGAGGCAGGCTTGTTATCAAGAAGCTTTCTACATAATAATTAGTGGTTTCCAGAGACAGCATCAGCTTTTGCTTTTCATCCTCGGGATTGCGGTAAACATAGTAAATCTCCCCATCCCGCTTCAGCTTGTCTCCCTTGCCATATACCTGCAGCAACTTGGCTCTGGTAGATCCATAGGTCACACCATCCCTGGCCTTGTAGTCCTTATCCTTGCAAAGAATCGCCACAACCTTGTTATTACGAGGATCTACGGCTATCTTCAAGTCTGAGCCATAAATATAGGCCTTGACGGTCTGATCCAACACCACAATATCCGTGTCAAAATCTGCCTCGCCTAGCTTTTCGGTTAAGGAAGCGGCATTGTCTCCCAGAGCCACACCCTTATAAGCAAAATCCTCTGGCTGCAAACTGCCGGTTTTCTTGGCTGCCAAGGCTGTAGCAGACAGCATACACATACAAAGCACCAGTACACACATAACAATTCGCTTCATTTTTAATCTCCAATTATCTTGTTAATTCGTTGGCCTTGTCCATCACCATGTCAATCCACTGCTCCTGGAAGCCAGCATCTGACAGCAAATCCTGAATAGACTCCATACGAGGCTGCTTAACAAACATTTCCACTCTGGACTTCTCCACCATGCGAGGAAAATAAAAATCATGGCCTACCGTATCATCAGCTGGAAAAGCCAAGGTATACTCATGATATTCCCCGTCAGACATGGACTCTGGCAGACTGGAGCTTCTTGGGGCATAAGCCTTCCAGGCCGGTGTGGCCTTCTCCAGCAACTGGTTCAGCTCATAGAGAATAGGCTGTACAGCATCCCTATACTCCTGCAATGCCTTTTCACAGGCCTCTGTATCACTAAGAACCATAATCCAGATAAGCTCCTGCACAATCTCCGGTCTGGTTAAATCAAATCTAGTCAGCTCCTCTGGCTCCTGAATACCCGCCAGCCATTTCTCCACAGCATCTGTAGTGAACTGTCTAGCCTTGTCATATACCAGCATATCCTGGAGATACAGCTCATGACATAGATTGTTGATTCGCTGGCCATTTTCCTGAGAGGCTGCCAGCTTCTCAGCAGCACAATCCGGACAGTAGCCTATCAGCTGATAAGCATAAGGCTTCTCCATCAGCTCCCAATCAGCAGGAAAATCCTTATCCAGTTCCTCATAAACCTTTTTCTGCTGAGCAATCCTGCCCTTGGAAAAATACAGAATCCCATCATTATCATTACGAATCTTAACGGTAAAAACTTTATGACAGCCAGGGCAGTTGTACTGCTTCTCAGTCATACGCACCCCAACATACATAGCCTCGTTCGGCTTGTAAAAGCCATAGGTTGTTTCCTCAGTAAAAGCGTAGTTATACACCTTTAATAAATTATCCGTAAATTTGAACTTATTCTCTGCCATTAGTCAACCTCTATTCTCGTTTTAGTTATACATTTATTATATGCTTTTTAGAACAAAATGGCAATAAAAAAAACCCTGAGAAAACTCAGGGAATATGTCATTTTGGAGGTGACACCCAGAATCGAACTGGGGAATAGAGGTTTTGCAGACCTCGGCCTTACCGCTTGGCTATGTCACCAATATATGATTAAAGATACAAAACAAAAAAATGGAGCGGAAAACGAGACTCGAACTCGCGACCCCCACCTTGGCAAGGTGATGCTCTACCAACTGAGCTATTTCCGCATATTTACTGTGTTTGTCAGTGCTCTGCGTGACTGACAAGGAATATAATACATTTTTCTAAGAACTTTGTCAACACTTTTTTGAAAAAAATTTTAAAAACCTGCAAACAACGAATTTAACCGCTGTTTGCAGGTCTTTAAAGTCTCCAAAGAAAACCGTAATTACACTAATTCATAGCCAGCTTCTTCAATTACCTTTTTAAATTCCTCACGGGAAATTTCACGGTCAGCCTCTACAGTGGCAGTTTTGGCCTCCAGATTCACATCTACAGAAACTACTCCCTCCATTTTGCTTAGAGCATCATTAACATGCTTCTGGCAATGCTGACACATCATACCTTCAATTTTCAATTCTGTTTTCATTTTCACTTCATCCTTTCCTGCATTTAATGAATTTTCATTTGCTTCTATTTCCTTCCAATCCCTGCTCTGAGGGACAGAATTACCGTGTTGAAACCGAAATCCCTTTAGTCTAAGAGCATTCAGCACCACGCAGACACTGCTCATGCTCATGGCTGCTGCTCCAATCATAGGGGACAGCTTCAGGCCAAAGCCAGGGTAAAGCAGTCCCGCCGCCAGAGGGATACCGATAATATTATAGATAAAGGCCCAGAAAAGGTTCTCTTTGATATTGCGAATTACCCCACCGCTTAGCTTGATAGTGTCCACCACAGCCAAAAGATCATTGCCTACCAGCACCACATCGGCACTTTCCAAGGCTATATCCGTACCTGCTCCAATGGCTATCCCCACATCAGCTCTGGCCAAGGCGGGAGCATCATTAATGCCATCTCCTACCATAGCTACCTTTTTCCCCTGCTGCTGCAGCTTGTGAACAATTTTTTCCTTATCCTGGGGCAATATCTGAGCAAATATCTGGGTTATACCTACCCTATCTGCCACAGCTTGAGCTGTTTGCTGATTGTCTCCTGTCAACATAATAACATCCAGCCCCATAGTCTGCATAGCTTGAACTGTCGCCAGACTAGAGGACTTTTCTTTATCAGCTACTGCCAGCATACCCAAAAGCTGGTTTTCTCCTGCCACCAGCAAGACAGTTTTTCCCTGCTGGGAAAGCCTTGTTAAAGCAGACTGCTGCTCATCTATAGCTATCCCTAAAGCCTCCATATAAGCAGCATTTCCTACATATACTTTTCGTCCCTGCACCAAGCCGGAAATTCCTCGACCGTTTTCACTGGTAAAATCAACAGCTTCGTAGGTAGGTACATTTGTCTTTTTGCCATAGTCAATAATTGCCTGGGCCAAAGGATGCTGACTGGCTTTTTCCAAAGCCATAGTCATGGCCAAAAGCTCCTCTTTGTCTACAGTCAAAGGAATAATATCCACCAGCTGAGGCTTTCCCTCTGTAATCGTGCCGGTTTTATCCAATACTACTGTATCTATATGATGGGCCTGCTCCAAGGCCTCACCGGATTTAATCAAAATTCCCCGTTGAGCTCCCTTGCCAGTACCGACCATAATAGCTACCGGTGTAGCCAGCCCCAAGGCGCAGGGGCAGGAAATTACCAGTATGGAAATAGCAATGGAAAAGGCAAATTCCACCGTTGCCCCCATAGCCAGCCAAATCCCTCCTGCCAGAATAGCAATGGCTATAACTGTTGGCACAAACACACCAGCCACCTTATCGGCAATTTGGGCAATAGGAGCCTTGGAGCTGCTAGCCTCATCCACCAGTTGAATAATCTGGCTAATGGTGGATTCACTGCCTACTCGCTCCGCCCGGAAATGAATATAGCCATTCTGGTTCAGGGTGGCAGAAACTACTTTATCCCCTGGATTTTTCACCACAGGGATACTTTCTCCCGTAATGGCAGCTTCATCTACCGTGGTACTGCCAGAAATTACCACACCATCTGCGGCAATAGTTCCCCCTGGCTTCACCACAATTTCTTCTCCTACCACCAGCTCCTCTACAGAAATTTCCAGCTCCTGCCCCTGCCGGATAACCAAGGCCTTGGCCGGCATTAGCTGCATCAGCTTTCTCAGCGCCTCACCGGTACTGTTTTTGGCTCTAGCCTCCAGATATTTACCCACCGTAATCAAGGTGACAATCATTCCAGCAGATTCAAAATAAAGGTTTTGGCTGTATTCCTCCACCAAGGCCATATCGCCGTGGCCCAGGCCCCAGCTCATGCGAAAAATGGCAAATATGCCAAAAATTACCGAGGCTGCCGCCCCCATGCCCACCAAACTGTCCATATTGGGGGCACCCTGCCAAAGATTCCGAAAGCCGTTAATAAAATACTTGCGATTCAGAAGTAAAATAGGACAGGCTAGCAGGAATTGGGCAAAAGCAAAGGTTATGGCATTTTCCGGGCCATGAAATACCGCCTTAAAGGAGGTAGCCACTGGCAGTCCAAACCATTCCAACAGCATATGATGCATGGCTATATACATAAGAGGAAGCAGGCATACTATGGACCAGATAAGCCGCCGTTTCATGCTGGCCGCTTCCTTATCCAGCACATTTTCTCCCTCTGAGGCTGTAGGAGAACTTTTCTGCACCCCCTGACCAGCCGCGCCTGAGAGAGCTGCTCCATAACCGGCTTTTTCCACCCCTTGGATAATATCTGTAGAAGAAAGCTGTTTTTCATCATAGGTTATCTGCATACTATTAGTTAGAAGATTAACCACTGCCTCATGTACCCCCGGCAGCTTGTCTACCGCTCTTTGCACTCTGGCGGAGCAGGCAGAGCAGGTCATGCCGGTAATAAGATATTTTTCCTTTTGCATAGACTACCTCGTAAAAATACTGATTGAAAATTGTTATCAGTGCCAATATAGCACCTTTTATGACATATGTCAATAATAATATAGTACCTTTTGTGACATATGTCAATAACTAATAAAATTTGCTTTACTTAATAAGAGAGATTAAAATATACATAAAAGGTATATGGTAAAAGAATCGAGGATTTTTATGTGGGATTTTATAAAAAAAGTATTTAGAGATATTTGCTCAGCAGCTTTAGATTTTTTCTTGTTTACCACAGGATTTGTTTTATGCATAGGCTTTGTAGGCGGTTTATTCGCAGGAAAATTTCTGCCTGCCATAATAATGGGACTAATAGGTCTGGTGCTTTGCATCTTTGGCAGCCGCAAGCTTTGGCTTCCCAAATGGCAGGAAAGTCAGGCAAAGGCCAAAACTTTGCCTTCCGTAAAACCTGCCACCTTGTCTGAAACCAGTGAGGGAAATACAGTTAGCGATTTTGCCCAGGAAAGCTACGAAAAGGCTGTAGCTGATTACAATAGCCTAAATGAAATTATCCGCCAGCTTTCCGACAAGGAGCTGATTGGACAGTTGGAAAAAATGCAGGCTATTGCCTTTAAAATGCTGAATTATATGAAATATCATCCCGAAAAGGTAGCCTTGGCAGATCAGTTTATTAATTATTATCAGGATAGAGCCTTGAGTCTTTCCCAGCAATTTCTGGAATTTGAGGAAATGAATCTGAATACCCCAGAGATTAACCAGCTTAAAGCCAAAACCAAAATTACGCTGGAATCCTTTGATGAAGCCTATGAGGCTCAGTTTAGCCGCATGGTTTCGGACAAGATTATGGAAATGGAATCTGAGCTGCAGGTGGCCAGGCAGATTATGTCTGATGCAGGAATTTCCAACAAAGCTCCCCATAGTTCCCAACCAGCAGATATTCCCAGAGAAGAACCTGCCGACTCTGATAGCCTTGATTTTCGTATAGACCGCCCTTTTGATGCTTGTGGCAAAAAACAGGGCTGTCATGTCCGTCCTAGAGGTCGTTTTCAAAAATAGAAAGGATGAAATTTATGCCAGATATTAGTCTTGAAGATTTGCTGCAGGCCAAAAAAACCGAAGCTGCTGCCCAGCCAGTCCTGATGAATCAACAGCAGGAAATTCAGCAGGTTACAGCCCAGACCGAAGCCCTTACTCCAGCCCAACGCCAGCAGGTAGAGGAAATCAAAGAAAAAATCAATTTGATGGATTCTGGCTATGCTCTGCAATTTGGCTCTACAGCCCAAAAGGACATGGCGGCCTTTTCCGATAGCCTTCTTAGTCAGGTTCGCACCAAGGACAGCGGTCAGGTAGGGGAACTCCTTACAGACCTTTCAGGAAAAATCAACGATTTTTCCGAAAGCCAAAATGATAGCTTTGTGAAAAAAATTCCCCTCATTGGTTCTCTGGTGAACAAGGGTGAAAATATGCTTAGCTCCTATGAAAAGCTTTCCACCAAGGTAGCCAAAATCCAGTCTGAGCTGGAAAAGGCCAAGACTACCATGATGAAGGATATTGTTCTCTTTGACAATCTTTATCAAAAAAATCTGGCTTATTTCAAGGAGCTGCAGCTTTATATTCAGGCAGGAGAGGAAAAGCTGACAGAAATGCGGAATCAGGTTCTTCCTAAACTGCGCATGGATGCAGCCAACTCTACCGATCCAATGGCAGCCCAGGTAGTTAGTGATTTTGAAAACAATGTGGACAGGTTTGAAAAGAAAATCCATGATTTGAAAATCAGCAAAACCATTGCTATTCAAACCGCTCCCCAGCTGCGACTGATTCAGAATAACGACAAGATTCTGGTGGAAAGGGTACAGGGAGCTATTTACAACGCTATTCCCCTTTGGAAAAATCAAATTGTCATTGCCCTGGGCCTTAGCCGACAGCAGAACGTGCTGAAAATGCAGCAGGCTGTTTCTGATACCACCAATGAGCTGTTAAGAAAAAATGCGGAAATGCTGAAGCTGAATACCATTGAAACAGCCAAGGAAAACAACCGCAGTATTGTGGATATGGAAACCGTAAAAAAGGTTAATGAAGATTTGGTAACTACCCTGACCGAAACCCTGAAAATCCAGCAGGAGGGCAGAATTGCCCGGCAGAATGCCCAGCAGGAGCTGGCCAATATTGAAAACCAACTGAAACAGGTATTGTTGGATAATATGAACCAAAGCCACTAAATGCAAAACAGGCTGCCCCCAGCGGGACAGCCTGTTATTTTTTATGGAGCTGATAGCCAGAATCGAACTGGCGACCTTCGGGTTACGAATCCGATGCACTACCAACTGTGCTATATCAGCATATATTAGCTTTGGATAAATGAAATGACTCACCATCTATACATTTACACTGCATTAGTATTATAGCCTTTGGCCTCCTGACTGTCAAGAAATCAAAAAATGTTACGGAAATAAATTGTATACACTATGACGTTGTTTTTTGTGCTATAATAGCAGGGCTTGTTACTGCTATTTAGTTCAGTTAGCAACAGCTTCTGGAGAATTTGACTCTGGAAGGATTTAAGCAGTAAGCTCACACCTCTATAGGCGGGAGTACGTTTACTGTATAGAAAGGATATGATTTCATGCTTTTTCTTGCCATGCTGCTTTTAGGAGCTGTAATCGGCTTTGTTGGTGCCGGTGGCGCCGGTGTAACCATTGCCATGCTGGTGGTAGGCTTCCATGTGCCTATGCATGAGGCTTTGGCTGTAGCTCTGACCGCTATGATTTTTACCTGTCTTTCTGGGGCTTATAGCCACTTCAAGGAAGGAGAGGTAGTGGTCAAAACCGGTGCTGTTCTGGGTATCGGTGGCGTTGTAGGCTCTTTTGCTGGTGCCAATGTTTCCATGATGCTGGATGCTGAGCTGGTGCGGTATATGACCAGCTATATTATGCTTTTGTCAGCGGTTTTACTTTATTTGAAGGTTTATCACTCAGATTGGCTCAATGCCCGCTTCCATTTTCCCGACCATTTATTAGATGGCAAAAAGCTGTATCTCTATGGTCTTTTGGCTGGTACAGTTAATGGCTTTATCTCCGGGGCCTTTGGCATTGGTGCCGCCGCCTTTATTCAGCTTACCCTGCTGATTATCTTCGGCGTGCCTTTGATACAGGCCATTGGCACCTGTATGATGGTAATATTGCCCATTTCTGTAGCTGGAGGGCTGGGATATATTCTCCAGGGCCAGCTGGACTTGGCTATTTTCCTGCAAACCCTGGTGGGACAGTTTATTGGAGCCTATCTGGGGGCCAAGCTAACCCATCTAGCTCCCCGCCCAGTGCTAAAATTCTGCATTGTAGGCATGAGCACTATGGGCGGCGTAGTCCTGCTTTTTGGAGTATAAATATAGATACGCAAAAACCCGCAGAAATTCACATAATGTGAACATCTGCGGGTTTTTATTGCCCGTAAACAGAAATAACCGCCCAAGCTCTCAAACTGTGCAGTTAAATCTGAACAGATATATGGGCTAACCATCTATCGGTATCACTTTCTTTATAAGAATTATACCTTTCAATCGTGTTATTTGCAAGTCCTTGTTGACAAAAAGAATACTATTCTAACAAGTTTCTTTGCATTTCAGTAAAGTTTATTCAATGCAAAGCAGGATCATCTATAACCTTTGCCTTTTTGCCGAAAGTATATAAATCATCTTTATGGTAGGCAAAATCTGATGCTGATAAATCTTCCTTGGCATCATAGAAATTTGACTTAGCCTTTAACATACCGCAGATAGTATTATACATCATGTCATTAGTAAAAAAATTCTCCTTGTGTTGATATAATGCAGTACAAAGTTCAGTATTATTCTTTCTATATTCTGGGGATGTATAAATCATTACTGGTATGCGTACTTTGACAAAATCTTTATCGCTAGGTCCGTGACCTGTCTTTAAATTCTCCCCATGATCAGAAAAATAAAACATACATTGTAAATTAAGATTATTGATACCAAATTCATATATACTTTCTAAAAACTTATCTACATAGCGAATAGAATTAGCATATTCAGATTCCACCGTACCATCTGCAAAAACAGCATCCTCTGCTGGATAACGTGCTGCATAGCTTGCATGACTGCCATTACCATGAAATACAATCAAGTTATTTTCAGCTGGATTAATTTGAGTTAAAAATTTAAGCATATTATCATCATATTCAGCATTTTCTCGATAAACACAATCTGCTCTAGAGGCAATCATGCCATAAAATGAGCCGGAATTGTTGCCCGTTAAATTTGTAATCCAATAGGTTTTATACCCCTTGGCCTTGGCAATATCAATAAAATTCATTGCCTCCAACAACTCTTTATCATTGTAAGCACTTTTCTCTGTCAAAGCTTGTTCAAGCACTTGAAGAGTCATGCTTTGACAGGCATAAGCATTCGCAAAAAATACAAAATTTTCGTTTCCCTTGTTTTTATCCATCCAAGGCGTATCAGCAAATGGATATTCTGCATTATATGCATGCAGTTTGTCTCTATTCGCTGATTCACCTATTACAACAACCACCGTATGGGGAACACTGCTAATCATGCTATTATCTCTAAACTCTATTACAGCTGATTTTTGCTCCATATTTTTCACGTATTGGGCAATATTTTTTTCATATACAACAGCTTTAATATATTGTCCTGTCCAGTCAGATTCAGCAATGATTTTCCCTGGATAATAAAAGGATAAAATAGCTAATATGATAACTAAATATTTTTTTCTATTTTTTTCTGTAAAATAATCAAATTTTCTTGTTACTATTTTCTTGCGCAGGATATGGAAAACATAAAATTCTGCCAATATCCCCAATAACAACACCAAAACTGGCAACATTCCTACATATACTGCCAACCACTCAGCAGCTTCCCGAAATGATGTCTGTTGTACAGCCATCATTTCCTCAAATCCTATATTATAACCATATATCCCCCAATGAATAAATGTAATCACTGGAATAACTGTCAATATCACTTTGGGCAAATCTAGAACTATGACCAAAAATTCGTTTTTTACATAATTATCTTGAATATATTGCAAAAAAATCAAACCCGCAGCTCCGTAAGAGCCAATAAAAATTTCGTTTTCATAAATTTGCCCCATAGCACCTTGGTTAATAAATACCGCCTGCACAAAAATGTACAAATATTCCCAGCAAATCAGTCCATGTGCCATAAGCCAATGTTTGGAAAAGAATCTCTCTTTAACCACAATCTGTACAATATACAGCACCAATGAACATATGATACTTTTCCTTACAAATAACCCAATTCCAGATGAGGATATTCCTTTTTCAGTGATAAAAAATACTGCCAGCATAATAGATAGCATTATCATGGCATCCCTAAAATATTTGCCCTTAAAATTTCTAACCATAAAATTCACATATCATCCCTCCAGAGAACTACTATAGCATAGTTGTCCCCCCCTGCAAGACATATGTGTAGTCTAAAATATCAAATTTCTACACCTTGCAGACCTGACACTCCCATATCTAAAGGCAGTGGTTTTCCGGTATTTGGAGATAAATATAAATACACAAAAAATCCGCAGAAATTCACATAATGTGAACTTCTGCGGATTTTTATTGTCTATAGTTAGCCCAAAATATTATTACACAGCTCTACTAACTGCCATTTGTTATCTAGCTGGCTGTTTTCGATAAAGGTCTTGATTTCTGGCAATTTCTGACGGTTGGCTTCACTTAGCTCTACCTGCTCTGCCTTAGACAGATAGCCCTGCAGTAATTCTCCAGCTCGCTTATAACCGGACAAGCCTGCAATTGGCTCCTCCTGCAAGGCATAGCCAATAAGATTGCCAGCCTGATTTACCAACTCAGTACCCTGACCAACCTCTACCTGCTGCAGCAAATCTGCCAGCTTGGTACGCTTGATAATGGTAATAGCTGAATACTCTGGCATAATATTGTTCTGCCAGCCCTCAGCCAGCAGCCAGCTGCGAATCTCCTCATTAGTTGCCTTCAACATGCTGATAGCATGGATTCTCCCCCAGCCCTTTATCTTCTGAGCCAGCTGGAAATAAATATCATTGGCATTGTCATAGCCTCCCAAAGCAAAGAGACAGAACAAGGTCAGTTCCTCACAGGCTGCCAAAGTTAACAGCAGTTCCTGCAAATCCTCACTAGGCTCCTGCTCCAATACCTCCAGAATAGTCAGAGCAAATTTTACAGATTCTGCATCTGGACTTTGCAACAGCAAGGTCATGGCAAACCGTCCCAAATTCTCTGGCGAAAGCTCCTGGGGATGATTATAAATCCACTCCTGCACCTTGTCCATAACCGGCAGCATTACAATTCCCTGAGCAAAATATGTAATCAAGGCATTGGCGGCATCCTCAAATTTATCTGCGGAAGCCAGCTTCAAAGCCTGGGTAAGCATTTCAATATCTGTATTGCCCGCAGGCCCCATATAATAGCGAATAGTGCCATCAATAGCACCATCAGCAAACTGTCTGCCATCCTGCATCTTAGGCCGCAGGGCAAAATCCTCCGGCATAGTCCCCTCTGCCGTCATGGCATTTTTAATACGATTGTAAATAGACTCCATTTCTTCTTTTATTGCAGAAAACCTCCAAATTTTGCCATAGCATAGCCTTCCACAATATCCCCTTTCTTATAGAACATATTATAGCACTATTTTAACTCTTTTTAAACCGATAGCCAGCATACAGCACTAGCAGCCATACCGGCAAAGCCCAGACAGCCATCTGCATATCTGGAATCTGTGTCATCATAAAGATTACTCCTGCCAAAAAGGCCAGGCAGAAATAGTTCATCCAAGGATAGAGCCAGGAATGAAAATGAGGCACAGGATGACCTGTTTTGATGCAATGCTGACGGAATTTCATATGGGTAACAGTAATGGACACCCAGTTAATAACCGCAGAAATAATTACCACCGCAAAAAGATACATGAATACCTGACTAGGAAACAGATAATTCATAATGACAATAATAAAGGTAATGCCAGAGGAAATCAGAGTGCCGGTAACCGGTACTCCCCGATGGGAAAGCCTGTGGAGAACAGCTGGTGCATCTCCCTTGTCAGACAGGCCATAAAGCATCCGGGAATTGCTGTAAATCGCAGAATTATACACGGAAATAGCCGCAGACAGCACCACCAGATTGAGAATATGAGCTGCTGCTGGAATACCTACATTATCAAAAATCTGCACAAAAGGACTGGCCTCCATGCCAACCTGATTCCAAGGCCACAGGCACATAAGAATAAACATAGTGCCTACATAGAAAATCAGAATACGCCAAATAACCTGATTGATAGCCTGAGGAATAGATTTATCCGGATTCTCTGCCTCTCCGGCTGTAATACCCAAAAGCTCAATACCACCAAAGGAAAACATAACCACTACGCAGGCCATCATCAAGCCCCAGACTCCGTTAGGCATATACCCCCCATGAGCCCAAAGATTGCTCATATTGTCAGGAAAACCTGCCGGATTGGAAAATATCAAATAAGCCCCTAGGATAATCATGCTGAGAATGGCCACAACCTTAATCAAAGCCATCCAAAATTCCATTTCGCCATAGGCCTTTACATTAACCAGATTAATGGCTGTAATAGCCAAAAGACAAATCAAAGCCGATAACCACTGGGGTACATCAGGCAGCCAATAATTTATATAAATACCTACTGCCGTTAGCTCCGCCATACTTACCATAATGTAACAGTACCAATAATTCCAGCCAGAGAGAAACCCTGGGAATGGTCCCCAATATTTGGTAGCATAATAGCTAAAAGAACCAGATACTGGCTCATCCACAGCCATTTCCCCCAGCATCCGCATGATAAAATAAATTACAATGCCGCCAATGAGATAGGCCACCATAACCGATGGCCCTGTGAGGGAAATGGTGGAGGCAGAACCGTAGAACAGACCTGTACCAATTGCACTGCCTAGAGCCATCATTTGCAGATGACGATTCTTTAGCCCCCGCTGCAATTCCTTCTTTTCTTCCATAAAATATTCCTCCAGAATGCACATATATTTTGGACTTTCTGTGGATAGTCTGCATAACTTATCCACAGGAAATGCTCCATTGTGCATAAAATAGTGAATAACTCTAGACTTATCCCTGAATAACTCACAGTTTTCTGTGGATAAATCGAGAGTTACTGTGACTAATTATAACATAATTTGTTTCCTTGACCAACTGCTGATATAATGTATATGGGTATATATAATGGAAAGGAGCGAGTACACGGAATGTCGGAGGAAGAAAATGTTCAGGAATTGATTCAAACTCCTCATGGGGTGCAGGAAAGCATCAAAATGGATTTGCTGGAATGGATTCAGGAGGCTAGAGATCCCTATGAGATTATCTATGGGGTGGCCCGCTATCTGGAAAAGGCTTCTGCCGAACGAGGCTATGCCCAGCACATTATTGACAATATCCACACCATCTATGGGGAAGCCTTGAGAGAGCCAAAGCCTCTGGCCGATGAAATCAAGGCCCTCTCGGCCCGCAAGGAACGGATTCAGAATTATCTAACCGCCACAGCCAAGGATGATACTGTTTCTGAGGAAGAACGAGCTAGACTGAATTTCTCTGTCAAGGCTCACGAAAGAAAAATAGCAGAACTGAAAAAACAGAATTAAGGGAAAATAACTGTCAAAAGGGGGATTTTTTACATGACAGGTATATGGAGAAAATGCCTGGCACATTGGGATAAGTGCCGGCAAAAGGGACAAATTTTGGTATTTACAGCAGTGCTGCTGCCACTTTTAATAGCCGCCTGTGGCTTTACTGTGGATTTTGGCAATATGTATATGCATAAATCCAAGTTGCAAAACGCAGCAGATGCGGCCGCCATTTCTGGAGCATATGCTTACCGCGACTATGGTGATACACCGGAAAAACATAAAAATGCTGATGATTTTGCTGAATTTTCCCTCCATGATAATATCGCCAATGCCACAGAGCTTGAACGCATCTATCAGGCCAGAATTGCTGATGATGGCAATACCTACTACAGGGTTCTTTTGACCGAGGAAGTTCCTGTATACTTTCTCAGATTGTTTAATGTAGGAGATACAGTTAATGTATCTGCTGATGCCGTAGCCTCTATTAGCTACAGCGGTGGAAAAGGCGGCATATTTGACAATCTATTTTCCTTCGGAGCTGATGGGTTCTGCTCCATTAATGCCAATCAAAACCCAGACAATGCAGGTATATCATCTATTAGCAACTCCTCCTTTTACCACGGACGTATTGCAGGTATTGGTCCGGATGCCAATATGAGCAAAAACTACACCCATGAACTATTGGATACAGAAGCTCGCGATGGCTTCAAAAATGGCAAATACACCTATGTTAAGGATGCTATTGCTGATGGTAAATATGTAAAATTAGATCATGATGTGGAGCTCTCCCTAGATGAAAAACTATCTGGCATTATGGCAGGTGTCAATAGCTATCAAGGCAAAGAATACAATTGGAGTAATGGTACAGATATTTCTGACATAGCTTATTTCTATGGCAAAAACTACATTTACAACAAGAGTGGCACCAATCCAGAGCTAAAAATAACTTCTCAGCTACCTGCCACCTCAGACAAATCTCCTCTTTATGTAGTTTGCGACCCTTGGTCTAAACTTACTCTCCAATGTTCATCCTCTGATAACTCGGATTCTCGACCAGTGGTATTTGTCTATACAGGTACAGGGCAAATTAATATAGAGGCTAATAATGCTTCATTCCGTGGCATTATTTACGCTCCCAATGCCAAAGTCCATATTAATGATGAAGGCTTGAAATTTTATGGCTCCATTGCTGCCAAGGGCTTGGAAATTACTGGCAAGGGCACCTATGTCCATGAGAATGTATTCGGTAATGGTTCGGGGAGTAATAATATCAATACAAGCGTAGGCCTTGCCGTTCCACCTGATAACATCAACTGGCAATAATTCATTAACAGGAAGCAAAATTCATGCCGCTGGAATCTTACAATCAATGGTCTGAATTGTTCACAAAGAAATAGAAAGAATTTTATCGAACAGGATATGGTGAGGGATATACTAAAGAAGGGGCTTTGGCTCCTTCTTTTTTATTGCTTTTTTGAAAGTTCTTTCCTGCCAGAAGCTCAAAATTTAGTGTATTTTCACTGCTTATTGAAAGTTCTTTCTAGTTTATACTCAAACATTGACACTTTCTTTCATAGCCCATATAATGAAGCCATAAGCAAGAAAACTAATACCAAGGGGGAAGAAATATGGCTAAAACACTAGAGGAAAAGATTGCCAGCCTAAAAGGCAAATTAATCGTTTCCTGCCAGGCTCTACCCGATGAGCCACTTCATTCTTCATTTATAATGGGCCGTATGGCTCTGGCCGCTCAACAGGGTGGCGCCAGCGGCATTCGTGCCAATACCAAGGAGGATATTGCTGAGATTCAGCAGAATGTAGATCTGCCTATTATCGGCATTGTCAAAAGAGATTATGAGGATTCCATTATCTACATCACCCCAACCATGAAAGAAATTGATGAACTGATGGAGGTAAAGCCAGAAATCATTGCTATGGATGCCACCATATCCACTCGGCCTGGAGGCAAAACTCTTGATGATTTCTTCCATGAGGCAAAGGCCAAATATCCACATCAGCTTTTCATGGCAGACTGCTCCACAGTAGCCGAGGCGGTACACGCTGACGAACTGGGCTTTGACTTTATTGGCACAACTATGGTGGGCTACACAGAGCAAAGTAAAAACGACAAAATCAACGCTGATGATTTTGCCATTCTCAGAGAAATTATCAGCAAGGTAAAACACAAGGTAATTGCCGAGGGCAATATTGATACACCCGAAAAGCTAAAGCGGGTTATTGAACTTGGTGCATATTGTGCCGTAGTAGGCTCCATTATTACCAGACCTCAGCTGATTACCAAAAAATTTGCCACCGCTCTAGCCTAAACAATAAGAAAAACCATAATTTATTTACATATTTATTTCAACAAAGGAGATTTTTGACATGAGAAATCTGGATAAGTACAAGGGCGTTATTCCTGCATTTTATGCTTGCTACGATGAAAAAGGCGAAATCAGTCCTGCGGGGGTTCAGAGACTGGCCCAGTATTTCATTGACAAAGGTGTTAAGGGTGTATATGTAAATGGTTCCTCCGGTGAGTGCATTTACCAGAGTGTTGAAGATAAGAAAATCGTATTGGAAAATGTAATGAAGATAGCCAAGGGCAAGCTGACAGTTATTGCTCATGTAGCCTGCAACAATACCAAGGACAGCATGGAACTGGCTGCTCATGCTGAAAGCCTGGGGGTTGATGCCATTGCTTCCATCCCTCCTATTTACTTCCGTCTGCCTGACCATGCTATTGCTAAGTATTGGAATGATATTAGCTCCGCTGCCCCAAATACTGATTTTGTTATCTATAACATTCCTCAATTAGCAGGTGTAGCTCTTAGCAACAGCCTTTTCGCAGAAATGAGAAAAAATCCTCGGGTTATCGGTGTTAAAAATTCTTCCATGCCTGTACAGGATATTCAGATGTTCAAGGCTGATGCTGGCGATGATTATATTATCTTCAACGGCCCAGATGAGCAATTTATCAGTGGCAGAGTTATTGGAGCAGAAGCTGGTATCGGTGGCACCTATGGTGTAATGCCAGAGCTGTTCCTGAAGATGAATGAATTGGTAAAGACTGGCCAGCTGGAGGCTGCTATGCCTATCCAGTATGCAGCCAATTCCATCATCTACAAAATGTGCTCCGCCCACGGCAATATGTATGCAGTAATCAAGGCTATTCTGAAATTGAATGAGGGCTTTGATATTGGCAGTGTTAGAGCACCTCTTGCTGAGCTCACCACAGAAGATATGAAGATTGTGGAAGAAGCTGCTCAGATGATTAAGGATGCCAAGGCAAAATATCTCTAATAAAAATACAGGGTGTTAGGCACCTTTGGGGGAAGGTGCCTAATTTAATCCCCGCCTTGATAGGTGGGCAGGGATTATCATAAGGATCTATAATTTGAAAGAGAGGCATATCTATGCAGGGATTTACAAATATTGATTTAGCTGTACTGGTGATTTACCTTATCCTGGTACTGCTGTTGGGTATCCATTTCGCCAAGAAGGACATGAAGGGGAAAGAATACTTCAAGGGTGATGGTACTATTCCATGGTGGGTTACTTCCGTATCTATTTTTGCTACACTTCTAAGTCCGATTTCCTTTTTGTCACTGGTAGGCATTTCCTTTGCTGGCACCTGGCTTATGTGGTTCGCACAGCTAGGCATGATTTTGGCTATTCCTTTGACGATCCGCTATTTTCTTCCTATATATAGCAAATTAGATATTGATACTGCATACCATTATTTGGAACTACGCTTCAAAAGTAAGATGCTGCGAGTTCTAGGTGCAGTTATGTTCATTATTTACCAGATTGGTAGAATGTCAATTATCATGTACCTACCTTGCATGGTACTGTCAACTTTGACAGGTCTGGATGTAAATCTACTGATTATCGTTATGGGTATTATAGCCATTATCTACTCCTACACCGGTGGCCTAAAATCCGTTCTTTGGACAGATTTTATGCAGGGCTCTGTTCTACTTGTAGGCGTTACCTTTGCTTTAGTCTACCTGCTGTATCATCTGGATGGTGGCATGGCTACTATCTTCTCTGCCTTTACTGAGGAGCACAAGTTCCTGGCTGAAAACCAGCCTTTGTTTGACATTAATATTTTGCGGGATAGTGTATTCATTCTGATTGTCGGTGCCGGTGTCAACACCATGGGCTCCTATATTTCCAGTCAGGATATTGTACAGCGTTTTACCACCACCACTGATATGAAGCAACTGAACAAAATGATGCTGGGCAATGGTTGTCTTTCCATCTTTATTGCTACTGTTTTCTATCTGATTGGTACCGGCCTTTACAAATTCTATCAGGCAAATCCTCTGCCTGCTGCCGCTGCACAGGATCAGATTTTTGCTTCCTATATTGCCTTTGAGCTTCCTGTAGGTATGGCTGGTCTACTGCTTGCTGCTATCTATGCTGCCGCCCAGTCCACCCTTTCCACTGGATTGAATGCAGTAGCCTCTAGCTGGACTCTGGATATTCTTTCCACCCTTTCCAAAAAAGAAATTTCCTTTGAGCGTCAGACTCAAATTGGACGTTGGGTTTCTTTGGCTGTAGGCATCTTTGCCATTGTAGTATCAATGGTATTGGCCAATGGCGGCGTAAAATCTGCTTATGAATGGTTCAATGGCTTTATGGGCCTTGTTCTGGGAATTCTGGTTGGTGCCTTTATTCTGGGTGCCTTTACCAAGGTAGCCAATGCTGGCGGTACTTTCATCGCTTTCCTTGCTGCTACCGCAGTGCTGGTTTTCGTTAAGTATTTCCTGCCTGCTGGTACAGTTACCTTCTGGTCCTACTCTATTATTTCCATTATCGTATCTCTGGTTGTGGGTATCCCAGCCAGCCTGTTCTGGAGTAAAATCACCGGGAAAACCTCAGAAGTTCCTGAACACACCACCATATATGATACCTGATTGGAGGCTATACTATGATTTTTGGCAATATGAACAATCTGGCAGAATATGATTTTCTGTCCAAGGCTATCAAGGAATGTTTTGCCTATGCTAAGTCCCACGATTTAATATCCTACGAAAAGGGCAGCCATGAAATTGATGGAAAGCGACTTTTCGTCAATATTGTGGAATACACTACCACTACTGCTGAAGAGCGATTCTGGGAAGCCCACAAAGAATATCTGGATTTGCATCTTATGCTAGATGGCACAGAGCAGATTGACCTAAATTTCATTGACAATATGGAATTAAAGGAATTTGTCCCCAAGGATGATTTTCTTCCTATGGAGGGTGAAAAAAATTCCTCTGTAGTTCTCAATAATGGTGATTTTCTTATCTGCTATCCTGCAGATGCACATAGGACAGCTGTTTCTATTGATCAGCCCAAAGCCATCAAAAAGGCTATTTTCAAAATAAAGATTTAAAGGCATCAAGGCAGAAGCTGCAACACTTCTGCCTTAATGTGCTATCTGGAGGTGTGGAATATGTATTTAGCGATTGACATTGGTGGTACAGCTATCAAATACGGCTTAATATCTAAAAACGGCCAACTTCATGAAAGCTATGAATTGCCTACTGAAGCGGCCAAAGGCGGCCCTACAATTCTACAAAAGGTTCTTAATATAGTTAGGGAATGTAACAACACTCAAAAGCTTGCTGGTGTAGGTATTTCCACCGCCGGCATGGTAAACTGCCAAACCGGGGAAATTTTTTATGCATCCCCACTGATTCCTAACTATATTGGTATCAATTACAAACAGGAAATTGAATCAAAATTTGCTATTCCCTGTGAAGTAGAAAATGATGTGAACTGTGCTGGATTGGCAGAATCTGTTTTTGGGGCTGCCAAGAATACCCATAGTGCCGTCGTTATAACTGTAGGCACCGGTATTGGTGGCTGTTTGATTGCGAATAAAAAGGTTTATCATGGCTTTTCCAACAGTGCTTGTGAAATTGGCTATATGTATATAGACGGAGATACGCGTTATGAGCGTCAAGGTGCCACTAGCGTCATGGTGGAAAGGGTAGCTGAAGCTAAGGGAGAATCTACAGCTCATTGGAATGGCAAAAAAATATTTGCTGCAGCAAAGGAAGGGGATGCAGATTGCATCGAAGCTATTGACCATATGATAACCGTATTAGCTAAGGGTATTGCCAATATCTGCTATGTTGTAAATCCAGAAGTAGTAGTTCTGGGCGGAGGTATTATGGCCCAGACTGAATATCTTGCCCCTCGTATTAACGCAGCCCTTGACCAATACATGGTAAACAGTCTGCGCCAGCATACACGTCTTGCCTTTGCCCAGTTGAAAAATCAAGCAGGAATGTTGGGAGCATGGTATAATTTTATGATAAGACAGTAATATTTATTGAGAGGACGCCTATGGCATCACCAAAACGCTCAATCATTCCCATGATTGATATAAATTATAAAAACTTTAGTCCTGCTGAAAAAAAGATTGCTGATTTCTTCATTAGCAATGAACGGGATGATATTGATCTTTCTGCCAAGGCCATTACCCAAAGGCTTTATGTTTCTGAAGCTACTCTGTCCAGATTTGCTAAAAAAAGTGGCTTCAAGGGCTATCGAGAACTGGTTTTTGCCTACAAAAATCAGGAAAAGAAAAAGCATGCCAGCATGACTAATATTACCAAGGGCGTGCTTTCCATCTATGAGGATTTGCTGGAAAAGGAATATGACCTTATTGACGAAGCCCAGCTGGATAGAATTGTGGAGTATATTAACAGCTACAGCCGGATTTTTGTGGGAGGAAAGGGCAGCTCTGGCATTGCCGCCGAGGAAATGGAGCTGCGTTTTATGCGTATCGGCATTAATATTAATGCCATTTCCTATGTAGACCGCATGAGAATGCAGACCGTTTTCATGGATGAGCATTGTCTGGTGATCGGCTTCAGTATCAGTGGCAGCAACGAGGATGTATTATATATGCTGCGGGCAGCCCATCAAAATGGCTCCAAAACCATGCTGGTAACAGCCTATAATCAAGAGGGCTTCAAGGAATATTGCGATGAGGTTATTCTGGTTCCCTCCTATCAGCATATGAATTATGGCAATTCTATTTCTCCTCAGTTCCCCTTGCTGGTACTACAGGATATTATTTATACAAAATATATGCAGGGCAACCACTTAATTAAGGAATCCCTCCATAGTCATACGTTAAAGGCACTTAGAAAGGAGTTTGAATAGCATGAGAATTTACAAAGCAAAGGATTACAAAGATATGAGCCGGAAGGCAGCCAACATTTTGTCAGCCCAGATTATTATGAAGCCAGACTGCACCTTGGGATTGGCCACTGGTTCCTCTCCTATTGGAATTTATGACCAGCTGGTGGAATGGTACAAAAAGGGGGATTTGGATTTCTCCGAGGTTACTACCGTAAACCTTGACGAGTACAAAGGCTTGTCCAAGGACAATGACCAGAGCTATTACTATTTCATGCATAAGCACCTGTTTGACCGGGTAAATATCAATCCGAACAAAACCTATCTCCCTAATGGCATGGAAATGGATAGCAAAAAAGAAACTCAGCGCTATACTGAGCTGATTCAGAGCCTTGGTGGCATTGATATGCAGCTTTTGGGCATTGGTCACAATGGCCATATTGGCTTTAATGAGCCTGGTACATCCTTTGAAAAGGATGTACATTGCGTGGATTTGACTCAGGATACTATTGAAGCCAACAAGCGGTTCTTTGCTAGTGCTGATGATGTACCAAAACAGGCCTATACCATGGGTATCAAAACAATTATGCACGCCAAAAAGATTGTGTTGGTAGCCAACGGCATCAAAAAAGCTCCTATTATCCAGAAGGCATTCTTCGGCCCTGTTACACCACAGGTACCAGCTTCTATTCTCCAGCTTCACAACGATGTTACCCTTATAGCAGATGAGGAAGCTCTGTCCTGCTTATAAGCTCTACATTATAAAATGAGACTCATCCAGTGGTGGCTTTATGCTCCCGCTGGAATTAGTCCAATGGGAGATGCAAAAATGAAGATTACCAATGTAAATATTTACCATGAAAACCATGTATTTCAGCCCGGGGCTATTGAGATTCAAGGAGAAAAAATTTCTGCTGTGAATTTCTCGGATACTAATACTCATAATGAGGAATTTATTGATGGCCAGGGCTGCTATGCTATTCCCGGTCTAGTGGATATACACTTTCATGGCTGTATGGGCGCAGACCTTTGTGATGCAAAGCCAGATAGCCTGCCTATTATGGCAGAATATGAGGCTTCCCAAGGTGTAACCACCATTTGCCCAGCCACTATGACCATGTCTGAGGCAGAGCTGCACAAAATCATGCAAAATATTGGCAGCTATCAACCAACCTCTCACAAAGCAGCTCATTTAGCCGGTATCAATATGGAGGGGCCTTTTATTAGCAAAAAAAATAAGGGCGCCCAAAAGGAAAGCAATGTTATTCCTTGCTCTGTTTCTCTCTTTCGCCAGCTAAATCAGGAAGCTGGTGGGAAAATCAAGCTGGTGGATATTGCCCCAGAGGAGCCAGGAGCTATGGAATTTATTGAGGCTGTCAAGGATGAGGTCATAGTATCTCTGGCCCACACTGTAGCAGATTATGATATCGCCATGGAGGCTTTCCAGCGGGGAGCCAATCATGTAACCCATCTCTACAATGCCATGAATCCTTTCCATCATCGCAGGCCCGGCGTACAGGGAGCTGCTTTTGACAGTGGTGCCTTTGTGGAAATGATTTGCGATGGTGTGCATATTCATCCAGCTATGGTAAGGGCTATGTTCAAGCTCTACGGCAGTGACCATATCTGTCTCATTAGTGACAGCATGAGGGCAGCCGGCCTAGAGGATGGAGATTATACTCTTGGCGGACAGGCTGTAAAGGTGGAAGGCCCTCGGGCTACTCTGGCAGATGGTACCATTGCCGGCTCTGTTACCAATTTAATGAAATGCCTGAAAAATGTGGTGCAGAATATGCATATTCCCTTGGAACAGGCTGTGGAAAGTGCCACCGAAACTCCCGCCAAATCCATTGGCATCTTCCAGCACTGTGGCAGTATCTCAGTGGGCAAAACAGCAGATATTGTCCTGCTGGACAAAGAGCTGAATGTGCAAAAAATTATTCTTGCTGGGAAAACAATATTATGAATACCAAGAGTACCCCGCTTTCGGAGTGATGACCGAAAACGGGGTACTTTCTTTTGTGCGTTGATGAGCTTTATATTATTATTTGATAGTCCCAACACTCCCTGCTTTAATCCCATAGGCTTCGATGCTTCCTATCGGCAATTCCAGAGTTGCCCAGGTGTTTTTGTGCCAGCAGGCGCTAAGGCCCAGCCAAGGACGGACATTTGGCACCTGCTTCAATACCTGATAATTTTTATCTATATACACCACATCTATAGGGAAGCGCATAAACATCATATGAATGCTGTTACAGGGAGCTATAAGCAAGCCTGTCCCCATAGGCAGAAAATCCCTGGGCCGCAGCATCAGTCCCCGGAATCTGGTAGTAAAGCTATCTGCCATATATACCTTTAATTCCTTACCATTAATTTCTAAATAAATCTTTTTCATCATACCATCTTTCCTAAAAATCAAAAACCTGCTGTTCAATCCAATACAGGAAAACAGCAGGCATTTTTTATTTGATAAAATTATGCATCAAGCTTATCAGGGAAGGCAGCAGTACTATAACAAATAGGGCTGGGAAAATAAACAGCACCAGAGGAAACATCATTTTGACTGGAGCTTTCATGGCCTGAGCCTTAATGCGCATACGGTGTCTTTCCCGCATATTAGCCGCCTGATTGGTTAAGGTTTTACCAATACTGGTACCAAGTCTTTCTGCCTGTATCAAAGAGGTACAAAACAAAGTCAGCTCCTGCACCTCACAGCGGTCTGCCAACATGCGCATGGCCTGCCTGCGTTGCAAGCCCATACGGATATCCTCCAGCATACGCTTTAGCTCATCAATCAGCACTCCCTGCATTTTATCCACAATCCTTCGCAGGGCTGCATCAAAGGACAAGCCTGCCTGCACACTGACACAGAGCAAATCCAAAACCTCTGGCAGCTGATGAAGAATCATTTCCTGTCTTTTCTGTATCAGGATTCTCAATATTACCAAAGGCAGCATACCGAATATGCCGGCAAAAACCACCAGAACCATAAGGGACTGAATAAAAGCCATATCCCCCTTATCGGCAATATACTTAAAGCCTACCAGAATACCTACTCCCACCATGACAGTCCAGAAAACAGCATAGGCCTGTACAGACCATACCTTGCTTTTGCCAGCCAGTACCAGCTTGTGCTCCAGCTCCTTGGACCAAGTGGCTGGGGCCAGATTAGTTATCCAACGGCCCAGATTTTCCTGAAAGGGTATAATTACCCGCTGATGAAAATTAGGTGTTTTTCTGTCATTCTTGCCCCTTTGGGTAGCTCGTGGCGACGGGATTCTGGTTTTGCCATCCTCCTCATGAAAGTCAATGGACCGAAGGCGCTGACTTAGCTCCTGCTGTGGCTTTATCTTGGCTTGAATCAAAGCATAGCACAGGCCAAAGCAAATACCTGCCGCTGCCAAGGAAAGCAATGCTACCATCATGATTAATAACCCCGTTTCTCTTCTTCTGCCATAAAGAAATCATCTGGCAGGGACACACCATTAACCTGGAATTTATCCATAAAGCCAGGCTGCATGCCAGTAGACACAAAATGTCCTGTCAGCTTGCCGTTTTCATCCATGCCTGTCTGCTCAAAGCGGAACAAATCCTGAGTAGTAATCACATCTCCCTCCATATGCTGTACCTCGGTAATATAGGTAATCTTGCGGGAGCCATCCTTAAGACGGCTCTGCTGAAGAATCAGCTCTATGGCAGAGGATACCTGCTCACGAATGGCCCTGATAGGCATCTCAAAACCAGCCATCAGCACCATGGTTTCCAGTCGGGACAAAGCATCTCGCGGATTGTTGGCATGAGCGGTAGTCAGGGAGCCATCATGACCGGTGTTCATGGCCTGCAGCATATCCAGAGCCTCACCGCCACGAACCTCGCCCACGATAATTCTATCTGGACGCATACGCAGGGCATTCTTTACCAAATCGCGAATGGTGATTTCACCGTTGCCTTCAATATTGGCAGGGCGGGACTCCAGGGTAACTACGTGCTCCTGCTGCAGCTTTAGCTCCGCCGCATCCTCAATGGTAACAATGCGTTCATTCTCCGGAATAAAGGAGGACAGGACATTCAGGGTAGTGGTTTTACCAGAGCCAGTACCACCAGAAACCAATATATTGATTCTGGCCTGAATACAAGCCTTGATAAAATCAGCCATTTTTCTATCCAAGGTGCCAAAGGTAATGAGATTATCTACAGACAAGGCCTTGGTAGCAAATTTACGAATGGTAATACATGGTCCCACTAGAGAAAGAGGCGGAATAATAATATTAACACGGGAGCCATCCTCCAAGCGGGCATCTACCAAAGGTACAGACTCATCAATATGTCTGCCAATAGGGGACAAAATACGCTCAATGATATTCATCACGTGGCTATCATCGTGAAATTGTATATCTGTTAGCTGGAGACGGCCCATGCGCTCCACAAAAATCTTCTTTGGGCCGTTTACCATAACCTCTGTTACGGTTGGATCCTTCAGCAAAACCTCAATTGGCCCCAGTCCCAGCATTTCGTCCTTTAGATCTGAAACAATCTTGGACCTTTCACTAACAGATACAGCAAAAGGATTCTCCTCCAATACCTTCTCCACATAATTGCCAATAACCTGCTCCACCTGGGCTGCATCCTGATGAACAGCCGAGAGAACCATTTGCTCCTGGGGACTCATTTCTGCTACCAAACGGCGGTGCACAGTTTTCTTTATACTTTGATAGGCGGTATCTGCTACATCATTGGAAATGGCAGCAAAAATCTGTACCTGTACATTGGGACAATCGCCTCGTCCCAGCTTCTCCAATAAGGTCATTTACTGCACTTCCTTTACTTTCGCACATCCGAATACATACTATAACGAATATTGATGCCATTGCCTATTTTTTTGCCCATTAGATTGTTAAAGGCATTGGCGATAGCACTTTTTTTATTAAAATCCGCATGGGCGGTAACCACCACATTGCGGCTGGAATTTTCAAATTCAACGGAAAGATATTTATTATTCTGGCCATCCTTAGTATCTGGCTTCCAGACAAAAACATCATTGGCAAAACTAAGATTGCGGGTATTATTGATAACAACATTTCTATAATCGGCCTCGGTCTGCCGCAGTGATGCATCATGAGCGATACTGCGAACGCTGTTGCTCATGGTCAAATAATCACTAAAGGCCATGCCAAAATATATAATCCCCATAACCAGCAACAAAAAAAGAGGTAGGACTAGGGCAAACTCCACTATGCCTTGTGCTTTTTGCGTTTTCGTAATCTCAACCCCCTCAAAATACACTTATCAAAACTCAATATTTACGAAAATTCAGAAAATATACCTGAAATAAGCCATAATAAAAATACATTGCAGGCTAATAGCCAGAAAAACACCTATCCTGGGTGGCAAAAATTGAACATCCAGATTCTATCCACAAAACCTGATGCTTTCTGCACCCAGATTTCGCTGGAATTTTTCTGACTATTATACCTGCTCTGTATTAACTCTTACTGCCTGCTATATGTGTAATACAAAATGTACACAACAGCGTATTATTTACCAGTACCAGCACCTTTATTAACCTGCTCTGCTGCATTGCCAAATACACCCTTAATAGCTTCGCTTAAACCATTGTCACTTGTCAGAACAGCAGCTACTACTACTACGAAAGCCAAAATCAGTGCATACTCTACAATGCCCTGTGCCTTCTGGCTCATATAACGATTTTTCAGGTGTTCAAGAATAGTAAACATAACATCATTCCTCCTAGAATAAATAAAAAATAAATAGATATAATATATTTAATATCATCATGGCTATAGCCTGATGGATATTACAAACTTAAAGCTCAATATTAACAATATTGCGAATCACCGCAAAGCCTATGAGCATTAATACACCAGCTCCCGCCAAGGCCATCTGTCCCATAGTGTCACTAAATAAAGGATCCAGATAACCTGGAGACAACAGCTGTAAAACCCCTGCCAAGGCAAAAGGCAAACCACCTAGCACAATCCCGGACATTTTGCCCTGAGCTGTTAAGGCTCCAACTTCCCGCCTCATTCTAACTCTTTCATTAATGGTTTCACTAATGGTATCCAATATCTGAGCCAGATTACCACCTACCTGCCTTTGAATCAGCACGGCGGCAACTACCAGATTGAAATCCGGACTGTTTACCCGGTCAGTCATATGGTTCAGGGCTTCCTCCAAGGGCATGCCCACATTAACATCGGTAACTACCCTTCTAACCTCGCTTTTTACGGGATCATCCATTTCCCCCGCAATATGGTCAAGAGCCTGCATAAAGCTAAAGCCTGCCCGCAGGGCATTGGCAATCATGGTAAGCATATCTCCCAGCTGATTCACAAAGGCCTTTTGCCGCCGCTGAATACTAATGGACAAAACCATCATACAGACAATACATCCTGCTACAAAGCCCAGCAGAGCATTAACCAAGGTCATGGTCAGCAAGCCCAAAACAAAAGCTCCAATCACACCACAACCTAAAAGCACGACCTGAAACTCAGAACCAAGAAAGGGCCAACCAGCCTGCTGCATCTTGCGATCCAGACTACTGTTCTTTTTTATTTTGCCCAGCTTGGCCCCCAAAGTTCTAATAGTCTCATAAAGCTTTTCCTTGAAGGTTACATTATGCCGACGCTGGTTATCACTTTCCTTGGTATGGCGAAGACTAGCCTCCACCCCGGAAAAATAAGCCATACGGTTGCTGATATTTTTTTCCTCAACACCCTTGCGGCTTAGAAGAACCATAAGGAGACAAAAGATAATAACCGCTATGGTCATACCTATGAGAAAATTAATCATGGCCTGTGCCTCCTGCTGGTGGATGAATAATCCTGCCAGCCAGATAATTGATGCTCATAGCTAGTGGGCTGTCAGGCTCCAAGTCCAGAGCCATCTGGCCATTGTCTGCCGCCTTGGATACAACCATGTAGGCATTAGGCATAACAGCCTCTACTGGGTAGCCCATAGCCTCAGTCAGCTTACGGCGGGACTGGTCATTGCAAGGCACCACCCGAGTAAAAACAGTTTTCACTCGGTTAGCACAATCCTCCCAGCCTGTAAAAATCTCCAAAGCTCTCTGGACATGCTTCACCTCATAGCCTCCATTCATCATGGCAACTACATAGGTGGTATCAGACATTTCTGCTGCCGCAATGGAGGTAGGATTAAAGCCTGCCGGCACATCTATCAGCAGATATTTAAATAGGCTGTGGCTCATTTTGATAACCGCCTCCAGAGAATCAATGGCTACTCTGTCAATAAGACTAGGTGTTTTGGTGCCACATAGCACAGATACCTTGTCATTAACCTTGGTGTAATAAGAACGCAAATCCAAAGGAGATAAGAATCTGGCATCTCTGGCCGCCTCGACAATGGTACTTTGAGGCTCTAGATTGAAGAATACTGCCATATCCCCAAATTGCAAATCTGCATCTATAATACCTACCTGCTCACCGGTAGTACGGCTAATAGCCATAGCCAAATTGGCTATCAGGGTGGTTTTGCCACTTTTGCCCTTGGGGCTGAAAAATGTCATAGCGTGGCAATCCATCTCCATACCATTGGCAGTGTAGATTTTGATAGCTTCCTTCAGGCCATTGTAGGTAAAAGGCTTAATGAGATAACCGCTGGCACCAGCCTGAATAAAATGACTGGTACTTTCTGCCTCCCATTTTTCACCAGTGCAGATAACAGCAGCACCGGGAAAAACACCTATCAATTCCTGTAGAAGCTCTGTGGCATTACCAATTTCTGCATCCAGCAGAATAATATTGGGGCTGAATACCCGCCCCTGTCCCAAGGCATCACTACTGCTTTGGAACCTGGCCTCCAGCTCCATATCAGGAGCATTTTCAATAACCTTGGAAAGCTGTTCCAACAGGAGGCGGTTATGCTCTATCAGCATAATTTTGTATTGCATAGCTTTTACCTCCTAAACAGCCTTCCCAAAAGTCCACCCTTGTGATGGGCTTCACTGCGGGAGCCTAGCTGCTCTGGCCCAGGCACATAGGCTCTATTGGTATAGCGGGAAATCAAACGACGGATTTCCTCTGCCAACACACTATCAGAACCGCTAAGCACCAAAGGCACTCCTGTGCTGATGGACTCACTGGCTGCCCGGAAATCATTGGGCAGAACATGATAGAATCCTTCTCCCAACAGCTTCTGCACCGCTTCCATAGAAATGCGGGTTTTGGCATCACTGCGGTTCAGCACCAAACGGATCTTGTGGGTATCATAATTCAAATTCTGTAAGGTATCATTGCCAATTTTCATATTCTTGATGGTAGGAATAAAATCCACCACTCCTAAAAAGGTAACAATGGTACTTATATCCAGCATGGCCAGATTCAGCTTGCTAAACATGCTGGTGGTATCAATAATCACATAATCATAAAGGAGCCGCAGCTTCTCCACAAGCTCCGTACAGGCCTCAGTGGACAGATTGTAGGACTGATCCAAAAACTCTGGGGCTGGCAATACATCAAAGCAAATGGTGCCATAACGATATTGCTCCACCTGCTGGCGAATATCCGCCTCCGGATTTTTTTTCATCTCGGCCAAAGCATCATAAACTGAATGCTCCACTGGCAGTTTGAGATAATTGGCCACATCTCCAAATTGCAAATCATAATCCACCAGGCAGACACGATAACCCTGCCGAGCCAGCTCGGAAGCCATATTTATGCTTATCAGGGTTTTGCCTACAGCGGAAGCTGTACTAAAAAAGGTAATGACAACACCACTGATTTTTTCCTCAGCCATTCAGGTTGCCCCTTTCTGCCTGCTGAGCCTCCTGACGAAGCTCCTCCTCTGCCTTGGCAGTCCAGCTAGGTGCCTTAGAGGTATCTCTTTCCTTGAAGAGAGGCCCTGCCTCTTCAGCTGCTAAGGCCTGGGCCTCAGTAAGACCGCCCTTTTCTGGACTGAGCTTGGCTGGTGGATCGTTAGGATAAATATCCTCCATTTCCTGCCACTGACGCTTGCTTTTCTCTACCTCCTCCAGCATCTTAGAGGAGCCCTTAACAGGATCATTGTTGGTAACAATGGTAGGAGTAATGAGAATCATCAGCTCCCGCTTATCCTTTGAGCTAGAGGTATGCTTAAAGAACTCGCCAATAATAGGAATATCTCCCAAAATAGGCACCTTGGTAATAACCTTGCTTTCGTCGCTATTCATCAAACCGCCAATAGCCATAGTCTGACCATCAGGCACAGACAGCATGGTGGAAGCCTTGCGGGAAATCAGTCCAGGTATCTTGCCTGCACTGGTAGGAACGGAAACACTGGCATCTATGCCGCTAACCTCAGCCTCAACCTTAGAGGTTATTTTGCTTTCCTGATCCACCTGAGGCTTAATCTTCAACTTAATACCATATGGTTTCCACTCAACGGAAATCTCTCCGTCCTTGCTGGTAGGGATAGGCAGCTCGCCGCCAATGAGAATTTCCGCTTCCTCACCGCTCATGGTGGTAATATTTGGTCTGGACAGAACCTTTATCTTGTTCTGACTGGCCAAAGCCTGAATCATAAAATCTACATTCTGAAATGGATGGTGGGTAGCATCATAAAAATCCTTACCACCGTAGAAATCACCAGCTGTACCAAAGGTGATACTGGTATGTCCGTTTGAAGTAGAAACATCGCTGGCTACACCGTATTTAAAGCCCAAATCGCTGGCATCCTTACCGCTAATATCAATAACCAAAGCAGAAAGATTCACCATAGTAGGATTTTTCATTTGAATGAGGTTAACAATATTGTCCTCACCTGCATATACCTTGGCCATGCCTAAGGCATTGTTCAGCTCATATTGATTTTCTACCGTTCCCTGGAGAACCAGCTTATCTCCTACTTTGGCTACCTGTACCCCATCCAAGCCCATAGACTGCTTGATGAACTGAGCTGTAGCCGTATCCGTATTGCAGACGGAGATAACAAAATCCTGCCGCATACCGTTGGCACTCCACACAGAAAGACTGGTGGAACCCAAAGCCTTGCCAATAATATTCAGCTTCACCTTGTCCAGTACTACCACATCGGCAATGGCTGGATTGGCCACGGTAACTCTGGTTATTTTGGAACTTCCTGCCTGATAGAGGTAGGCCTGATTCAGCTCCAGCCAAATAGGCTGAGGAGCTGCCTCTGTTGCGGAACCTATAGCAAGAACTGCCAAGGCAGCCAGCAAACAGATATATTTCTTCATCCCCATAAAATATCTATTCATTATGCGCCCTCCCTGGTAGACGTGGTTCCTCGAATTACCTCTACACCGCCAACAGGAGCTTTAGGAGCTGGTGTTGATACAGGTATAGACTGCTGAACTGCCTGTCTGACAGCTGCCGGAGTTGCCGGTGCTGCTGGTGCTGGCGTTGCTGTCCTAGTACCAGAAGATTTTGCTGTTTTCGTTGTTGAATAATGAATATATCTCGTATCTGTAGTAAACTTATCCCGAGGCTTATATGGCCGTAAAGCCAAGTAGAGAGTCCCTTCCTGGGCTTCTGTTATCAGCTTCAAGGCATCCTCTGGCAATACAGCCAAGGTGGCTGTAGCTAAATCACTGATAGCCTCATCCTTTGCTGCATCAGCACTCTTTTTGTCGCTCTGATTCTTGCTGTCTGCACTATCCCCGGTTTTCTTGGTATCTCCGCTGGAGCCATCTCCAGTAGCCTTTTGCTTCTGCTCTGTGGTTTTGTTAATTGCCAGCAGCAAAACATCCTGCAAGACAATTCGTCCGGTCATTTTTTCATCGCCTTTAGCAATAAGCATTACATCCACATAATCCCCGGGCTTGGCGAATCCAGCTACACCAGTAACATCGGTAATGGCAATGCTGATAGCACGGCACTCAGGAGGTATATCCCCAGTGAAACCAGCCATAGTTATGTCCATTAGCACCTTGCGGGTAGAGATAATATCATCCTTCAATATCTCCACCTTGGCAGGCTTGTTAATAATATCTGACACTTCTCGCACGGCATCGTCAGATACCATAGAGGCAGGTACTTCTCGTACCTCTACCATACTTTCCTTAATAATGGTCTTAGGGGCAATATCCTGCTTGGCTACTACCACATGAATGGTATTTACCGGCTTGGCTTCTTCATTGGCTCCCATACCATTAAGACCAGCAAAAACCAGCAGGCCCAAGATCAAGCTGGCTGCGCCCGCTAGAAATACCCAATGGCGATAGGTAATTTTCTCAGAGAGGTCGGCAAAAAACCTATTAATTTTTTCTTTCATTTTCTCATCCCTTTGATTGCGTCGTCGGTACCTTATCCCATTTTCTTGGCTACCTGCAATTCATTTTCCCTTTGCATTGTTCGATAACCTATTCTATAATATCCCTTAATAAATCTTATTTCACAATAGATTATAGCTTTCCGCAAAACTTTATAAACTTGTTTTTTAGTATATCATATTTTTCATTTTTGTACTTAGGACTATAGTCTTATTTTATATGAAGGGATGAAATTTCAGTATGTTGAATTTTCTAAATATTTTTGTTCAATTCTGTATTATCTCCTTGCTCTCCTGTTGGCTAAACCTGCTGTACCAGCAAAACAAAGGGGAATTAAGTTTTCCTCACAAATATCCTTGTCCCTGGCAATGGCGAGCAATAAAAATATTTGTCATTACCGGAACCTTTCTCCTACTTATAACAGCATTGTTGCCGAATAGTCTTATCAGCTCCAATCTAATGGCCATTTATAGTATTTTTCCCTATCAATCATATAACGGGTTGCTAACAGGTTACGGCTTTTTCTTTGTGCTTTATAGCAGTTTTTTGCTCATTATGATGTGGAGCGATATGGAACAGCAGATTATTATGAATCCTCAGCTAGCACTTTTTGCCATTCTGGGGCTGTGCTACCAACTGCTGCTTCAACCAAACCAGCTTCTTATACAGCTTATCACAGCTCTAGCCAGCGGTCTTATCTTTCTTTTGCTGGCCATTCTTACCAGAGGAGGAATTGGTGGGGGCGATATTAAGCTATTAGCTGCCCTAGGCCTTTGGCTAAAGCCAGAAGCTATGGAAGTTACCGGCATAGGAGGCATTATTCTAGGAGGCCTGTTGGCCCTGATGGCAATTCTTAGCAAAAGAAAAAGCCGCAAGGATTATATTCCCTACGGCCCTGGCTTTATTATAGCTGCTCTATTTGCTTATTTCCTGTAAATCCACTAGCCACGCAAATATCCCCCGGCCTTTGGCCGGGGGATATTTTTAGTTTAAATTAATTTCTCAAATTCGCCAACAGGCAATGGCTTGGAATAATAGAAGCCCTGAACATATTTACAACCAATACTTTTCAGGAACTCTACCTGCTCCTTGGTCTCCACACCCTCAGCAATGGTCTGCATCTTCAGGCTTTCCGCCATTTTGAGAATAGCTGTAAGAATATTGCCACCCTTGGCAGAATAATCCGAGCTTTTCAAAAAGCCCATATCCAGCTTCAACACATCAATCTGGATATCCTTCAGCATATTCAAGGAGGAATAACCTGTACCAAAATCATCCATGAGAATCACAAAGCCTGCTTCCCGCAGCTGGCGGGTAATGGTAATAATCTGCTCTGGATCCTCTGTATAAGCACTTTCTGTAATTTCCAGCTCCAAATACTGTGATGGCAGCTGGTATTTTTCTCGCAAATCCACCAGATGCTGTACCAGCTTGGGATCGTAGAGATCTATGCGAGATACATTAACAGATATAGGATGTACCTCCCGGCCTTCATCCAGCCATTTCCGCAGATAACGGCAGCTCTCCTCCCAAATAAATTTGTCCACCTCATAAACAAAGCCATTATTTTCAAATACTGGAATAAAATCTCCTGGAGAAATAAAGCCATTTTCCAGGCTAATCCAGCGCACCAAAGCCTCGGCACCTATAATGGTGCCTTTTTCTATATTATATTTTGGCTGGAGATACAAGGTGAACTCCTTATTCTGAATAGCCATTTCCATAGCATTGATGATTTTTTGCTCCTTCAGCACCTGCTGACGCATTTTTTCATCATATTCACAATATGGATTCTTGAAATTGCCCTTGGCTTTCCAGAGAGCCATATTGGCACGGTCACACATTACACTTACAGGCAGGGTTTTATCATCAATGCGATAAAGGCCAAAGCTGAGAATGGTGCGATTGTTAATAGCAAAACTGTCTGCCACCATCTGCAGTGTATTAATCATGCGACGGGAATCACCCTTGCCTGCCTCATAACAGACAACAAAATTATCTGCATATAATCTACCGCTGACACAGAGAGGCAAATTGATTTCCTTTAGGAACTTGCCTATATACCGCAGCAGCTTATCTCCTGTGGACTCTCCAAAAAGATCATTCAGCACCTTGAAGCGTTCAATATTTATCCGCAATAAATCAAAATTCTTGTCCGGATTGTCCAAAAGCATTTCCTTGGTTTTGGCATAAAAAGCCTGCTTGTTGTAGATACCTGTCAGCTCATCATAGGTAGCCAGATAATCCACCACAACCCCGTTCAGCTTGCCCTGGTTAACAGACCTATAGGTATTCTCATGGCGATAATCCCGGTCAATATGAATACCTGTAATAACAGGGCAATCATCCTCCTGAAATTTGTACATAACAGTTATATTCAGGAAGATTAAACTTTTGGCCTTGGTACAGGTAAGTATTAGGCGCGCCACAACAGATGCCCCCTCACCAGTCATGGTGCAGCGCATCTTGCAGCGATTCAGGGAGAGAGGCGACAAACGCTCATACTCTCGGTTCAAAAACTGCCTTACATTCCAATCTCCCCGCACATAGTTCACATTTAAGTGACTATAGGCTATAACATCCGGGTCCATCAATAAAGATAATCCCTCAATTGAACCCTCTTGCAGATATTCATTGATTACGTTTTCTGTTAACGCAAGCAAATCCTCCTGTCCCATTTCCATATAATAAGCTCCCAACTAAAAATAACTGGTACAGATAAATTTCTGCACCATTGCAACATCCTTATGCAAGACTCTCCTCCTAGAAAGCCTCTTATCCTTATATAATATTGTACGCTATAAAAATGTTTTTTTCAATACAAAAAAATATATGGAAATTTTTACCTATACATTTAAATGTTGTATTTTTTGTAAATTTTTATTGAACAATAGTCAATTATACCTATAAGGACAATTTGTAAATTTCCTCAAAAACATCACAACTTACCCAAAAATATTATCCCTACAAATAAGAAGCGGGGACTAGTAAAGGGCTGTTCTGCCTGTACTATTCCCCGCTTCTTACTGTTATACAACAGTTATCCGGTTATTTAATTTAGGATGTATACTTCTACCGACCGGCGGCCAAAATCAATTGCCTCACCGTAGCTTTCCATGCACAAATCTATTTTATTTCCACGGATAGCTCCACCTGTATCAGCAGCCACAGCAGTTCCATAACCTGGAATATATACTCTGGTGCCCAGGGGAATCACATCAGGATCTACAGCCACGATTCCTCGTCTAGCAATATCTCCTGTGGCGGTAATGCCTGCTCCATTGCCATCAGATGGCAGATAGGCACTAGCCTCCATTGATAAACAGCTTGCGTAGGTCATATCACCATGATTGGTGCTAACAGTATTCACTGTTACAGGCGGTGCTACCGGCACATCCTTTACATGGATGGTCATACCGGTTACAACAGCGGCATCCAGCCCCTCTGCGACCTCGTAGCCATTGCCAACATAGCCATAGGTTTCCATGACTTCTCCTACTGTTGGCTGGCAGGTTAAAATTTTATCTTCTGTACCATTGTAATCAATGGTAATAGTTGCAGCACGATTGACGGTCAGTACCTCTCCCTTTTCGTTATGGGAGAAGGAATACTCATCACCCTCTCGCAGGTCTACACCGGCCTGACTAAGGATGTTCATTGGTGCCTTATAAGGTGTATTCAGCTCCAGCTGCTGGCCATCCACTGCTATTGTTACATGTCGGTTGGAAATGAAACCAGAAAGCATCATTGTACCGCACATGAGTCCTATGCTGATAGGATACCGGACATCCTTCCTACATCGGACATATAGTTTCTTTAAGGTCATTAAATACCCCCTTATTAAATTACGAAAGATACTATATCACAAAATGGCCTCTATGTCAAATTTTCAAGGAAGTCTCTCCCACTTTAAAGGAATTTTAACGGGTTTTATCACGGTAAAAAGTCAGTAATCATGGGGATTTTGGGCCGGTACACCACTTTGAGAATATTTTGATTTTTTCAGACTAAAAATGAGAAGGTTTTGTGCAAAAATTACAATTCTAGCTTTGGATATAGCTCCAGTGCATTAGCCGTGGTCTGGCAGGCCACCTTCTCTAGGGATTCTCCCCGGAGCTGAGCCAGCTTGGCTGCCACATGATAGACAAAGGCAGGCTCATTTCGCTTCCCTCGCATAGGCACTGGTGCCATATAAGGGCAATCAGTTTCCACCACAATTCGCTCCAAAGGAAGCTTCTGCACAATTTCTGGCAATTTGGCGGCATTTTTGAAGGTCAAGGGCCCATCTACGCCAATAAACCAGCCCATTTTCACCAATTCCTGCGCAATTTCCAGACTGCCAGAGAAGCAATGCATTACGCCAACGATGCCTTTACCCTCCTTGCGGAGAATTTCCATGGTATCCCCATGAGCCTCACGATTGTGGACACATACTGGCAAATGAAGCTGACGAGCCAAGTCCAGCTGACGAATAAAAAGCTCCCGCTGCAGCTGTCTTTTGTCCCCATCCTTTTCCCAGTAATAATCCAAGCCAATTTCCCCAATGGCTACCACCTTGGACAAGGCCCCCCAGCCAGCCAGCTGGTCTTCATCAGCCTGAGTCATAGGATGGGCTTCCTCTGGATGAATCCCCACGCCAGTATAAACCATAGGATATGCCTTGGTAAGAGCCACAGAGCTTTGGGAGGACTCCATAGAGTCCCCCATATTCACAATATGGCTCAGACCAGCCTGAGCTGCTCTCTCCACAACTGCATCTCTATCCTCAGCAAAGTGCTCTACATTAATGTGAGCATGAGTATCTATCAGCTTGGCCTGACCTAAATCCTTGCCTAGCTGAGCCACCATAGCTTCTGTTACAGCTGCCATTAGCGAACCACGCTTCCTACAGGCATATCCACTGTTACCAGCTTCAAATCATCCCCGGCAGAAGCAGCCAATACCATGCCATGAGATACTACACCGCGAATCTTGGCAGCCTTCAGATTGGCAACTACAATAACGTTTTTGCCCACCAGCTCATCCGGCTTGTACTGCTTGGCAATACCAGAAACCAGCTCTCTCTGCTCATCACCCAGGTCAATCTTCAGCTTCAACAACTTATCAGCCTTTGGCACAACCTCAGCCTCCAGCACCTTGGCTACCCGCAGCTGGATTTTGGCAAAATCATCAATGGAAATTTCACCCTCTGGCTGGCTTTCCTTCTGCTTATCCTTCTTGGATTTCTGCTTCTCAGCCTTGTTCTTAGCTTCCTTAACTGGCTGTTCCACCTTTTCCACCTCAATACGAGGGAAAAGCTGCTGAGCCTGGCCAATATGCATATTGACTGGA
>ENA-ORPK01000156-ORPK01000156.1-human-gut-metagenome-genome-assembly--contig:-NODE-156-length-66830-cov-6.647473_pt1 | contig 66830 bp, 65 predicted proteins | sample MGYA00242139_ERZ509068 | MGnify/ENA primary metagenome ERZ509068 (study PRJEB26280, sample SAMEA2338687) | human gut metagenome | biome: human gut; feature: human-associated habitat; material: faeces...
TGGGGGAAAACTTATTTATCTTCAAAATCAGTGGAGGGGTCCTTTTCCGCAACACTGAAAAATGAAAGCGGATCCGCGCTCGCACCGTCAACATAAACTTCAAAATGAAGATGCGGATTTTCCGATATTTCTATAAGCGAAGTATCGCCCACATAGCCTATCGTCTGTCCCGCCTTGACCATAGCGCCGGACGTAAGCCCTTCGGGAAGCTTTGTTGAAAGATTCTTATAAACCGTCTTGCAGCTGTCCGAATGAGTTATCTCAATCGTCTGTCCCATCATCGGATCGGCATCGATAAGAGAGATAACTCCGTCTGCTGCGGCAATTACCTCCGTACCGCTTTCGGCTTCAACGTCGATTCCGCTGTGGATACGGTAATCCTCCATCGTCAGCGACCACACGGGAACATCGCTTGAATACTCTTTGAGCATCGTTCCGCCGACGACGGGACAAAGCATTTTATCGGGCTTTACCGAAACGGGATTGTCATCCGTTTTTCCGGTAGTGGTTGTCTGGGAAGTTGTCGAGTTTGTCGTTGTCTGAACGGTCGTCTGTCCGGATGTGGAGCTTTCACCGGGATTCGGTTTTGTTTTCTTTGAAGAAGTAAATGCGATGATCGTGATTGCAATCGTTGCGGCAAGCAAAATTGCAAGCGCAATTGCAAGTCCGCGATTCAGTTGTCTTTTTCTTTGGTTTTTGTTCATATGTTATTTCCTTTCCGCCTGTATGGCGATAATTCGTGTCGCTCATATTATCGACACAAAAAAATCTCCGTTATACAGCGAAAAGGAAAATTTTTATATTTTTAAAGCGCTTTTCGGGCGTCAATATCGAAAAAAATAAAACCATCGCAAAAGCTGTGGTGGTTTTATATACTTTTTGCAATTATTTTTCTTCAAAAACAAGTTCCGGCTTTTTACCGTCGAGCGTTTCCGCCGTTATCGTAACGGATTTCAGATTTTCCATAGAAGGGATCTCATACATAATGGGAAGCATTATCTCCTCCATTATGGAACGGAGTCCCCTCGCGCCTGTTCCGCGTTCGATGGCACGGCGCGCTATCTTCGATATGGCGTCGTCCGTAAAAGTAATATCCACGCCGTCCATACCTATAAGCTTTTTATACTGCTTGAGAATAGCGTTTTTCGGTTCGCGAAGGATTCTGGAAAGCGCTTCCTCATCAAGCTCGGAAAGACTCACTATAACGGGCAATCTGCCGACAAGCTCCGGAATAAGCCCGTACTTCACAATATCGTGAGACGTTACGTCGCGAAGCGTTCCGCCCGGAGTTTTTTCGGCTTTGCTCTTTATCTCGCTGCCGAAACCGACGCCCGACGCACCCTTGCGCTTTTCAATTATCTTTTCAAGACCGTCAAAAGCGCCGCCGCAGATAAAAAGTATGTTTTCCGTGTGGATCTGTATAAAATCCTGTCCCGGATGCTTTCTTCCGCCCTGCGGAGGAACGTTTGCCGTTGTGCCTTCAAGTATTTTCAGAAGCGCCTGCTGAACGCCTTCGCCGGAAACATCGCGCGTGATCGAACGGTTTTCGCTCTTACGCGATATTTTGTCTATCTCGTCAATATAGATTATTCCCTTTTCGGCAAGCTCAACGTCGTAATCCGCCGCCTGAATAAGCCTTAAAAGAATGTTTTCAACATCCTCGCCGACATATCCCGCTTCGGTAAGAGTCGTTGCGTCGGCTATCGCAAAAGGCACTTTGAGCGTTTTTGCAAGAGTCTGTGCAAGGAATGTTTTTCCCACGCCGGTAGGACCGAGAAGAAGCACGTTGCTCTTCTGGATCTCCACTCCGTCGTCGTCTTTTTCTTTTTTTGATATTCTTTTGTAATGGTTATACACCGCCACCGAAAGCGCGATCTTCGCCTCATCCTGACCGATCACATATTCGTCAAGTACAGCTTTTATCTCTTTGGGCTTGGGAAGCTCCGCAAGCTCTGTAAGACCGTCCTCGCTCACCGACGAATGATAATCGTCGATCAACTGTTCACAGGCGAAAACGCAATCGTCGCAGATATACGTTCCGAGCGGAGAGGGGATAAGAAGTCCGACCTGATCCTCGCTTCTTCCGCAGAAAGAGCAACGGCGCGATGCAGTATTTGTTCTGTCAGCCATTGGGCTACTTTCCTTTCGTCAGATGCGTTTGTCTATTACCTTATCGATAAGTCCGTAAGCCGCTGCTTCGTCTGCACTGAGAAAATTGTCACGTTCGGTATCGGCTTCGATCTGCTCTATCGACTTGCCTGTCTCTCTCGCCAATATCTCGTTTATGCGGCGTCTTGTCTTTATAATATGGTCTGTATGGATCTTCATATCGCTCGCCTGTCCCTGAATTCCTCCGAGAGGCTGGTGAATCATTATCTCGCTGTTGGGTAGAGCAAATCTCTTGCCCTTTGCACCTGCAGCAAGAAGAAACGCGCCCATGCTTGCCGCCATACCGACGCATATAGTGGATACATCGCACTTGATGTAGTTCATCGTGTCGAATATAGCCATGCCTGCGGTAACGGAGCCGCCGGGACTGTTTATATAAAGCGCTATGTCCTTATCGGGATCCTGAGATTCAAGATGAAGAAGCTGCGCCACCACAAGCGATGCCGTAACATCATTCACCTCGTCGCTGAGGAAAACTATTCTGTCATTGAGCAGGCGCGAATAAATATCGTAAGAACGTTCGCCCTTGCTCGTCTGTTCTATTACATAAGGTACGAGTGCCATAAAATATCTCCTTTCTGTGCCGGGTTTGGCGGAGAGTATCTTACTCCGCGTCGCCTTCGGTTTTTGTTTCTGTCTTTGCTTCGGCTTTCTTTGCCGTTGATTTTCTTGTTGTTTTCTTTACGGGTTCGGCTGCTTCGGCACCTTCTTCGGTTGCGGCTTCAGCTTTTTTTGCCGTTTTCTTTGCAGCGGCTCTCTTTGTCTTTACTTCTGCATTGTCGCGGACAAAGTCAAGAGCTTCCGCAACAACTACGTCTGCAGCGATATCCTTTTCGTTTACAGCGGCTTTTACTTTTTCGATCTCAAGACCGTATGCGTCTGCAATTTTCTTGTATTCGGCTTCGATCTTCTCTGCGTCGGCTGTAAGATTTTCGAGCTTTGCAACCGTTTCGAGAGCGAGACGGATCTTTACGTTCTTTTCAGCCTGAGGACGGAGCTGTGCCTTGAGCGAGTCAACAGTTGCGCCCGTGTACTGCATAAACGTTTTCATATCTATGCCCTGATAACGGAGACGGTTTTCATAATCGCGCAGACAAGCGTCAAGCTCGTTTTCAAACATAGCTTCGGGAATGTCCGCTTCAAGATTTTCGGAGAGCGCGTCAAGAAGCTGTTCGTCTATCTTTGCGTCCTGAGCTTTCTTGGCATTCTCTTCGAGTTTCGCCTTTATGTCAGCCTTATATTCATCGAGAGTATTGAATTCGGAAACGTCCTTTACGAATTCATCATCAAGCACGGGAAGCTCGTCAAACTTGATCTCATGGAGCTTGCACTTGAACGTAGCGGGCTTTCCGGCAAGAGTCGTTTCATGATAATCCGTCGGGAAAGTAACCTCAACGTCAAATTCGTCGCCTATGTTATGACCGCAGATCTGATCTTCAAATCCGGGAATGAACTGACCTGAACCGAGTTTGAGGTGATATTTTTCAGCCTTGCCGCCTTCAAATGCCTTGCCGTCGGTATAGCCGTCAAAATCGAACACAACGCAGTCGCCGTTCTGTGCGGGACGGTCGGTTACGTCTATCTCTCTTGCGTTTCTTTCACGCATTGACTGTATTTCATGTTCAACAGCTTCATCGCTTACGGTTACGTTTTCTTTCTCTGCTTTAAGTCCCTTGTAAGCTTTGAGAGTACATTCCGGCTTTACAAATACTTTAACCGTGATAACAACACCGTCGTCATCAATGGATTTTACATCGTATTCGGGAGCGGAAACAACTTCGAGAGCTGTTTCTGCAAGTGCGTCCGAATAAGCCTTCGGAACGACCTCGTTCAGAGCATCTTCATAGAAAACGCCTTTACCGTACATTTTTTCAATGATCGCTCTGGGCGCTTTGCCCTTACGGAAGCCGGGAACGTTCATCTTTGGTGCATTCTTTTTGAACGCTGCGTCAACAGCCGCGTCAAATTCAGCGCGGTCTATCTGGATCTCAAGTTCTTTGCGGTTTTTTTCGGCATCGCCGACTTTTAACACTTTCATTATTTTTTCCTCCGATTTTTTTATCTTTTGTCACTTGACATACAAAATTGATTATATCATTATCCGCCTGTAATGTCAACATTTTTTTGTATCAACAGAGGGTCAAACATTAAATAATCTGCTGAAACAAGGTAAAAATCTATGTCCGCATAATTTATTTTTGCCGGAGCTTCGTAATTTCCGTGAATATGCCCGTAATAACAACGCTCTATCCCGCCCTTATAAAGCTCCATGATTATCTCATCGCACATATAGCCCTTGAATATCGCCGGAAAGTGAAGAAACGCTATGATCTCTTTGTTTTCGCCGCGCTCCGCTGCGGCGTCGCGAAGCTTTTTCGCCGCGTCTATACTCATTTTCAGCCTTACAACCTCGCGCGCGACTATCTTTTTGTTGTCCGCCCCGCGAGCAAGATTTTCCTTGTCGTCATTGTACCATCCGCGCGATCCGCAAACTATGAAGTCCTCCGTTTCGACGGCGTTATTCTGCAAAAACGTCATAGTCCCGTAACCGCACGCGGCTATAAAATCGTCAAGCTTCTTTTTTGTCTGCCAATAATAATCGTGATTGCCCTTAAGCATTATCTTTTTGCCGGGAAGCGACTCGATAAAATCGAAATCCGCCTTTGCCTCGTCAAGCGTCATCGCCCATGATATATCTCCGGGCACGACTACTGTGTCCTCCGGCTTTATTTTCTTTTTCCAATTTTCTTCTATCTTCTCATCGTGACCGTTCCATCTCGTGCCGAAAATATCCATCGGCTTTCTGACGGTGCGCGAAAGATGAAGATCTCCTATGGTGTAAAGCAAAGGCGATTGCCTCCCTTTTTCAATATTTTTCGAAATTTTTGTTTTTGAATTTTAGCCGGCATATTTCTTTTCCGTTTGGGCAAACTGTATTTGCCGATAAAAAGGCACAGATGTGATATGAAAGGACCTCCGGAATTTTCCGGATACGGAATATTACCAAATGGAATTTGAAAAAAAAGATACTCTCGGCACAGATAAAGCCACTTGCAAAACATGCAAGAAGAACGGCGGCGTTTCGTGCGACGTTACAAACTGTGTTTATCACGACGGCGACTGCACCTGCAAAGCCGACAGGATAAACGTCGGACCCAGCTACGCTACAAGCTGCACAGATACAGTCTGCGCAACGTTCAAACAGAAAAATATCTGAGTAAAATGCGGCGAAAGCCGCATTACATATATCTGCAAATAAACCTTTCCGCGTTGTAAAAGAAAATGTCCTCCGCGCTCTGCTCGCTCACTCCGGCCGAAACAAGCGCATCAAAAAGGCGCGGCATATCGGATACATTTCTTATCTCTTCGGGCGGAGTAGCGCCGTCAAGATCGGCGCCTATGCAAATACTTTTTTCAAGTCCTATGTCAAGATAGTGCAAAATATGACGCACCGCGTCCGAAAGATGCGCCGGTTTTGCATCGGAAAGAAAGCCTCCGGCAAGGCAAACGCCTATAATTCCGCCCGCTCCGGCGATTTTTTTCGCAAGTTCATCCGTTAAATTCCGCCGGTGCGATGTCACTGCGCGAGCACTTGAATGGCTCGCTATCGCCGGAATCTTTCCGCTCTTGCAAATCTCTGTCGCTTCCTCCGTCATTCTGTCCGAAGCATGCGAAAGATCGACCGCCATTCCAAGCGCCGAAAGCCTCTCTAAAGCCTTGCGCCCGAAGTCGGTAAGTCCGTTTTCCGTGTTGTGCGCACCGCCTATATCGCAATCGTCTTTCCACACGAGCGTGAAAAATCTCGCTCCTGCCGCATAAAGCACATCAAGCCTTGAAATATCTCCGCAGAGCAGCTTCCCGTCCTCAATTCCGAGAAAAACAGGCTGTCTGCCTTCCGAAAACGCTTTTGTCATATCGACAGAGTTGCGGCAAAAACAGAACTGAGGATTTTTATCAAGCTCATTTGTGAAATTATCGCAGATCTTAAAAAACTTTTCGTAACATTCCTGCCCCGAAATATCGTTTTGTGACCATATGTCCATTATCTGCGCGTATTTTTCAAAACCGCGCACCTTTTCCGCCGTTATGTGCGTCCCGCCGGACGCAAGCGGCGTTTTTCTTTCATAAAGCTCAAACGGCGTATCGCAGTGAAGGTCAAAATACTTCATAACGTTTCTCCTTAAAGATAAAATATGTTAAACCGTCACGTTTTTTATATGCACAATCCCCTTTTCGGAAAGGGTAGGCGCGCCGTCTTCATCTTTTATATATACTTCAATGACGTCTATTCTCGGCTTTTTTGTACATTTTGTTTCGTACAGATACTGCCGTGCGCAAAGCACCATATTTTCAAGCTTCTTTTTTGTAACTGCCGAAGCCGGACGCCCGAACCTGAGAGAAAATTCGGCGTCTGTTCTTGTCTTGACTTCAACAAAAAGGATTTCGCTTTCATTTTCACAGATTATGTCGGTCTCGATGTGTCCGAAATGAATGTTTCTTCCCGTCACCGTATAGCCTTCTTTTTCAAGATATTTTGCGGCGATATCTTCGCCTGCCGAGCCGAATTTTCTGTTATTTTTCATTTTTTGCCCTGCCGACAAAAGAGAGAAAGCTCTTTCTGTGCTCCGGACACGGTCCAAGCTTTATCACGGCTTCCATATGTGCCTTTGTGGGATAGCCCTTATGTATTGCAAAACCGTACTCCGGATATTCCCTGTCAAGCTCAAGGCACTGACGGTCACGCGTTACCTTTGCTATTATCGAAGCCGCCGCTATCGAAAAGCTTCTTGAATCTCCCTTTACAATGGTTTCAAGCGGAATGTCGAATCCCTTGGCACGATTTCCGTCGATAAGTGCGTAGTCCGCCTTTTGCGGAAGTCCTTCTATCGCCCGCTTCATTGCAAGCATAGTCGCGCCGAGAATATTATATGCGTCTATTTCGGCAGGAGTTGCCCACGCCACCGACCATATCGTTTTTTCGGTTATTATCTCATAAAGAGCTTCGCGCTTCTTTTCGGAAAGCTTTTTGGAATCGTCAAGTCCGTCTATTATAAGTCCCTGCGGCATTATAACAGCTCCCGCAACTACGTTTCCGGCGAGAGGACCTCTCCCTGCCTCGTCAACTCCGCATATATTTACAAAGCCTTTTTCCCTCGCGGCGTTCTCAAATTCATAACTCGGCATTATTTTTTACCTCTCGGTTTTTCAAACGATATTCTTCCTATCTTTCCTCCGCGAAGCTCATCAAGCAGCATCTTCGCCGTGCGCGAAAAATCGACCTCGCCCCCACGGACAAGAAAGCCTCTTTTTCTGCCTATCGCCTCAACCGTTTCCCAAGGCTGCGTCTCCTCCGAAACGGCGTCCCCGCCTATGCCGTATCTCTGCATCAGAAGCTGCGGATATATTTCTCTGAGCCTTGCGCAAAGCACGGTGGCAAGCTCGTCTGTATCCATTATATCGTCCTTTATCGCACCCGTTATTGCAAGATTTTCGCCGACTCTTCTCTCGTCGAACTTCGGCCAGAGCACTCCCGGCGTGTCAAGAAGGTCTATTCCTATTGATGTAGTTACCCATTGTTTGTTCAGCGTAACGCCGGGACGATCCTCCACCTTTGCCTTTTTGTCTGCGGCGAGACGGTTTATAAGCGAGCTTTTGCCTACGTTCGGAATCCCCACTATCATCGCACGGAGATGTCGTCCGTCCATGCCCTTGTCCTGCCAGCTTTTCAGCTTTTCTGAGCAAAGCCTGCGCGCGGCGGGAGCGATATCCGCTATTCCCTCGTTTGTTTTGCAGTCATAGAATATAGCATTTTCTCCGCATTCGGCAAAATATCTTTTCCATTCCGCCGTAACGTTCGGATCTGCCTGCGAACTTTTGCTCAGAAGCACAAGTCTCGGCTTCGGAGCGGTAAGCCTTTTTATTTCCGGATTTTCGGAAGAAGCCGGTATTCTGCTGTCACGGACCTCTATCGTAAGGTCCACTTGTTTTAAGTTTTCGGCAATCATACGGCGGGTTTTCGCCATATGTCCCGGAAACCATTGTATCTGTGTAGATGGCATTGTCCTTCAGCCGTCCTCTCTTTTCAGGTTTATAAAGTCAATTTATCCTGCCGATTTTACCACTCCCAGTTTTGAAAGCGGAAGCAGGCTGAACACTACCTTACCCAGCACTTCGTTCTCGCGCACAAGTCCGACATAAATGCTTCTGCTGTCGGACGACTCGTTTCTGTTATCGCCCATTACAAACAGATATCCTTCGGGTATGGTTATACTTCCCGTTTCGTCAAAGTATGAGCTGTAAACCGAATAGTATTCTTCCTTATCCATAGAAACGCCCGGAATGCCTCTCTTGACATACTCCTCGTCTATCAATTTGCCGTCAACGGTCACTTCCCAATTGGTGAAATCTATATGAAGCTTCTGCCCGCCTGTGGCTATAACTCTTTTTACAAGCGGACTTTCAAAATATCCGCCGTTCTGCTGAACGACTATAATATCGCCTTGCTTCGGGGTGTAAAACATATCACTCATTATAAGAACCTGCCCGTCCGAAAGCGTATTGTCCATAGAATGTCCGCGAACAGTCGCAATTCTCATAATAAACGAAAGCATTATAACAACTATCGTAACTGCCGCCGTAAAAACCTCTATCCAATCATAAATGCCTTCTCTTCTCTTATCTTTGCGTTCAGACTCGTCGCCCATGCTCTCGCCGACCATTATTTCTTCGTTATTATCCATAATAAAACCTCCGAAAATTCATTTTTCCGTTTCATTGAGAATGCCGTCTCCCGCCAGCTCCGCCGATATCATCATCGCGGCGCAGAGAACAAACCTCGCAACCCAGCCCATCGAATATATCACATTCAGATCGCCCAGCGGCGCCAGAACTATCGCGGCAACGGATACTGCGGCGTATATACACTGTAATACAAACGTCAGCGTAACACGCTTTTTAAGCTGTTTTTTTACGGTGTTGCCCTGCTTTCCTTCAAAGCCGGCATCGCCCTTCCATCCGACGCATTTTTCTATCATTCCAAGCTGAGCTTTTCTTATAATGCCTAATATCGCCACCGCAAGCGCAAGCGCAGCCGTTTCCGCCATCGCGTAAGGAACAAACGCCGAAAAGAACCCTTCTGCTTCATACGGATAAAGTCTTTCGCCGAATTTGCCTCCGTAGACAAAGCCAAGCACGGTCGCCGTAACCGAAATCACGGTAAATATTCCGCAAAGCCACAACAGCTTCTTGCGGTATTCCGAAAAGAAATATCCTCCAAGCAGAACCGCTGCCATCGTGAAAACCCCAAAAGCGTATTCCGGTATATACGGAAGCCCATCAAGCGGTATGCCGACAAAAAATATCAGCGATACCGTGTATATCGTAATAAAACGTTTTGCGTATCTCTTCTTCCAAAGCGAGTCGTCGGGCTTTATTTCGGTTTCGTACTTTTCGCAGACGGCATTTTCAAATTCTTTATCCGAGCAGAGCTCATAAAAGCATTTAAGAACTGACACAAGCCATACAATGCCTATTATAAGCGAAAGCACCGCGCAGATAACCGTCGCCACGTTTATCACCGATTCAATGTTTCCGCCGCCTCCGCCGGAGGTTATGTCTTCCTCTTTTTTCTCAAAAAACAGCGGCATCGAAAGCGGTATTACCGCCGCAACAGATCTTACGACAAAAAACAGCGACGAAAGCGTTGCCGCCCCCGAAAAAGCCTCTTCGTTTCTCCTGTCGATAAGTCTTACGCGCAAATCGTCGGCACCCACAAGCAGCTTTTTCATCGCGGGAATTATAAAAATACATTCCAGAAGCCATGCCGCAAACGCAAGCGAAAGCTTTGTGTAATTATCCGCACCGAGCGAAACCAACATTGCCGCAAACGCAAAAAGTCCTACCCAGGCCGCCTTTTCAAAGCCTTTTTTCGCTTCTTCCACATCAGGAGAGATATCTGCCATCCGGCTTATTCCGTAAAGTATAAGCAATATGCCGAAAACATCCGGAAGAACATCTATTATGTTTATGCACGGATTGAACAGCATGACAATCCCCGCCATAACAAACCCTAATCTGCCGCGCTTTCTGCCGGAGCCTGTCATTTCTTTTCCTCCTTGTTTTTGCCTTTTTCTATTATGTCGAACGGGGTCGGAAGCTTGTGTTTTTTGTCAGGCATATCTTCTTCACCCTCAAGGCATATCCACCGATAACACGAGATAAGCAAAACAAGCATGTAAACGACGAAAAGCACTTCGGCTATATAGCCTATTCTCATCATCCAGCGAACGGTTTCGCTCACTTCTCCGCCCTCTCCGGCGGACGATATCATATTTACTGCGGCAGACCATGCTGTCCTTCCGCCCAGAACCATTATAACGGCAAGCGGAACAGCCGCCGCGCCTCTTACCCGTATCTTCGGCAGCTCTGTTTCTTCGGCTATTTTCGATATCGAAACCGCAAGGCTTATATCAAACGCCGCAAGAAAAACGGTATATAAAATGCGCAAAACCGTTCCGACGGACGACGGCTCGACCACGGAAAGTGTCAAAAGAAGCTGATATCCCCAGCAAAGCAGTGAAAACACAACGCCGAATGTAGCGAGTCGTTTTGTAAGATCAAAACAACGGCAGTATCTGCACGCGCATGAAAGCCCCGCAAGCATTATCAAAAATCCTATAAAGTCCGGCGTTATATCAATGTTTCCTATCGTTGGGAACATAAAAAGCCAGCCTAAAAACATCCAACCGAAGCCCAAATTTCATCCTCCGTAAAAAATCAGTTGTCCGCGCCTGCGTTTCTTCCGCAGCATTGTTTGTATTTCTTTCCGCTGCCACACGGACAGGGATCGTTTCTTCCTATCTTTTCAAAGCTCTTTTTAACAACGGGCTGACGTTTTTCCGCCTTGCCGCCGAGATTTTTCAGCTCCGCCTGCTTCTGAGCCGCGGCGGCTTTCGCCTTCGCCTCCTGAACGGGCGAAGCAAATAGCATAAACTTCACAGTCTCCTCACGGATCTTTTCTATCATTTCGTCGAACATTTCGCTGCCCGCTATGCGATATTCCGTTATCGGATTGCGCTGTGCAAACGAAGAAAGCCCGACTCCGTCACGGAGATCGTCCATAGCGTCAAGATGTTCTCTCCATGCTCTGTCTACCGCCGTAAGGAGTGCAAAGCGCATAAGGTCGCCTATCCTGTCTCCGAATATTGTTTTCTGCGCCTCATATATGCGGTTTATGCGGTCGCAAAGGCGATCCTCAAGCTCTTTGCGACTTATATCGCCGTTTTCATATGAAAGCTCTTCTTTTGAGAGCAACCAGAAAAGACGTTCTTTCACGGCGCCCATATCAAGTGCGCCGTCAGCTGTGCAGATGTCAAGCGCGGAAGGAACCATGCTTTTCAGCATATCGTTTATCGTTCCGCTTATGTCCTCTCCGTCAAGAACCTCTCGGCGCTGTTTATAAATCACCGTTCTCTGCTGATTCATAACGTCATCGTATTCAAGAACGGTCTTTCTTCTGTTGAAGTTTTCACCCTCAAGACGTTTCTGTGAAGATTCTATCGTGTTTGAAATTATCTTTGCTTCTATCGGCTCGTCTTCCGGAAGTCCGAGTCTTTCAACTACTCCGACAACTCTGTCCGAACCGAAAAGACGCATCAGATCGTCTTCAAGCGAAAGGAAGAATCTGCTTTCGCCGGGATCTCCCTGACGTCCGGAACGACCGCGCAGCTGATTGTCTATACGACGGCTTTCGTGTCTTTCCGTACCGAGAATAAAGAGTCCGCCCGCTTCTCTTACTCTGTCAGCCTCCGGCGCTATCTCATTTTTGAATCTGTCAAGCGAATTTCTGTAAAGCTCTCTCGCTTCGCGAACGGTATCGTCTATATTCTCGCTCATTCCCGTAGCAAGCGATATCTGCTCTTCATCGTAGCCGGCTTTTTTAAGCTCGTTTTTCGCAAGAAATTCCGCGTTACCGCCAAGCATTATATCCGTACCGCGTCCCGCCATGTTCGTCGATATCGTCACCGCGCCGAATTTGCCCGCCTGAGCGACTATCTCAGCCTCGCGCTGATGCTGCTTTGCATTCAGCACATTATGCTGTATACCTTCTTTTTTGAGAAGAGACGAAAGATATTCCGACTTTTCTACCGAAACCGTACCGACCAGCACCGGCTGCCCTTTTTCGTGACACTCCCTTATCTGGTTTATTATCGCGCGGTATTTTCCGGCTGTATTTTTATACACAACGTCGTTGCGGTCTATTCTTATCATCGGCTTGTTCGTGGGAACCTCGATGACGTCAAGCCCGTAGATTTCACGGAATTCGTTTTCCTCCGTGAGCGCTGTTCCCGTCATACCCGAAAGCTTTGAATAAAGACGGAACAGATTCTGATATGTTATAGTTGCAAGCGTCTGGTTTTCGTTCTGAATATCGACGCGCTCTTTGGCTTCTATCGCCTGATGCAAGCCGTTTGAAAAACGTTTGCCCGGCATTATTCTTCCCGTAAATGAATCAACTATAAGCACTTTACCTTCGGCAACGACATAATCCACGTCGCGTTTCATAACGCCGTGAGCGTGAAGCGCCTCGTTTATATAGTGATAAAGCGAATTGTTTTCGGGGTCCGAAAGATTTTCGATACCGAAGAACGACTCTGCCTTTGCAACGCCTCTCGACGTAAGCGTGGCTCTTTTCCCTTTTTCATCAACGATGTAATCTTCAAGCACGTCCTCGTTGTCGCTCTTGGTATCCATCTCTTTTACTACCTTTGCGCGCAGACGACGAACAAAAGCGTCTGCCTTTTTATACATATCGTCCGACTTTTCGCCCGGTCCCGATATGATAAGCGGCGTTCTCGCTTCGTCTATCAGTATGGAGTCCACCTCGTCCACTATGGCAAAGTGAAGCTCGCGCTGAACGAGTCCGTCATGAGTTTTCGCCATATTGTCACGAAGATAGTCAAAGCCTATTTCAGTGTTTGTTCCGTACGTTATATCTGCGGCGTAAGCTTTCTTTTTTTCTTCGGTGCTCTGCGCCTGGAGAACAAGCCCCGTCGTCAGCCCAAGAAATCCGTATACCTTGCCCATTTCCTCGCTGTCGCGGCGGGCAAGATATTCGTTTACCGTAACGATGTGAACACCCTTGCCTGTAAGCGCATTGAGGTACGCGGGCATAGTTGCGACAAGCGTTTTTCCTTCGCCCGTTTTCATCTCGGCAATTCTGCCCTGATGCAGTATTATTCCGCCAAGCAGCTGAACTCTGTACGGCTTTTTGCCTATGGCGCGTGCTGCGGCTTCCCTTACGGTAGCGAATGCTTCCGGCAGGATATCGTCAAGCGTTTCTCCTGCGGCAAGTCTCTGTCTGAACGTATCCGTCATCGCGCGAAGCTCGCTGTCACGCATATTTTCGTATTTTTCGGAAAGCGAGTCCGCTTTATCGACAATCGGCATAAGCTTTTTTATCTGGCGCTCGCTGTATGTTCCGAAAATTTTATCAACAATCGACATTATAAAATACTCCTTTTAGAGATGATTTTTAATTTCAAAGCCACTTCGGCAATTTAATACAAGTTATATTATACTATATATTTTTCGTGATTGCCATAATAAATTGTTAAAAAACTCAAAACTTTGCCTTTTTTACGGTATTTTTTTATTCCGCCTCCAAGTCGTCTCACGTTTTTTAAAAAAATACGAACTTTTGTTCGTCTTTCTATTTACAAATCGGCAAAAATGTGGTATAATAAAGACGCAGTTAAAAACTGCTTTGCGCGTAACATCCCTTACCGAAAAAAGATTTTCACGCGCAACGGGGAATACAAAGCGAAAGCGGGTGATCCCCTCTGGGAGATTACGTCTCCGAAAATTCACATGATATTTCTCCCTCGCAGGGAGAACGCATAGTCAAGATAGAAGAGCGTGAAAAGATCAACTCACACAGAATAGACAAGCTCGAAGCTCTTGCAAATGCGATAAACAGTCAGAATGAAAATATAGCGCGTCTTGTCGTTCAGCTTGAGGCGGCAAACCGAAGGCTCGAAAATCAGGACGAAAGACTTTGCGATATAGAAAAACAACCGCTACGGCGCTTTTCATCGCTTCTGAAAGCCGTTATATCCGCTGTTGCGGGCGCGGCTGCGGGAGCACTGATAAGTCTGCTTTTACAATAATCACGGAAAGGAGTACGCTCCGCCGTGAGCATCGGCGGAGTCTTTGCAATGCTTGAATTTTTATCCGAATACGCACCTGTAATAATAGCCGTCGCAGTGCTTGCGGCGCTTGTTATAATACTTGCGAAAAAAGGCATGGAAAGAGAAGCGAAAGCCATTGTGCTTTCGCTTGTAGCCGCTGCCGAGCAGCGTTTCGGCGGCGGAACGGGAGAAATAAAATATTCGGCTGTGGCTGCCGCTCTTTACGAGCGGCTTCCGTCGGCGGCAAGAATACTGCTTGACGAAAAGACGATATCATATCTTATTGAAGACGCGGTAAAAAAGCTGAAAAAATATCTTTCTTCCGAAAACGATGCTTTGCATACAGAGGATAGCGTATAACTGTTACAAAAAACGGCGCAGTGCGCCGTTTTTCGTTTTTTATAAGCTTTTCTTGTATGTCCGAAAGTCGTAATTTGTCATATTATAAAGCGGGAGGTGATATCTTTTCCGTGAAAAACAAAATCAAGGCAGTCAAATTCGGCGGAAGCTCCCTTTGCGATGCGCGCAGTATAGATAACGCCGCAAAAATAGTGCTATCGGATGATTCAAGAAAATATATAGCCGTAAGCGCACCCGGAAAACGCTTTCCGGGCGATGAAAAAATAACGGATATGCTGTATCGCGCATTTATGTCAAGCGGAGACGAGTTCTACGGGATACTTGAAAAAATAAAAGCCCGTTTCGACGAAATAATATCGGGGCTTTCCCTGCCGATGTCGCTCGACGATGAGTTTTCCGAGCTTATATATGGAAGAAAAAATTATTTCGGCAGAGATTATTTTGCCTCGCGCGGAGAATACTTCTGCGCAAAAATATTCTCGGCATATCTCGGGTTCGATTTCATAGACGCGGCGCGATGCATATCATTCGGAGAGAACGGCGCGTTTTTGCCGGAGCTTACAAAACTCCGCACGGCTGCCGAACTTTCGGGTTCGACTCACGCCGTTGTTCCGGGCTTTTACGGCAGTATGCCGGGCGGAACGCTCAAAACGTTTGAGCGCGGCGGCTCGGATATAACGGGCGCTATACTTGCCTCTGCCGCAGGCTGCGACGAATACGAAAACTGGACGGACGTGTCGGGATTTATGTCGGCAGATCCGAAAACGGTTGACAATCCGAAAACTATAAGTATAATAACATATAAAGAGCTTCGCCGCCTTTCGTTTATGGGCGCGGGAGTGCTTCACGAGGATTCCGTTATTCCGCTTATGAGCGACAGAATTCCCGTGATAATAAAAAATACTCTCGATCCGGAAGCGCCGGGAACGCGCGTAGTCTCCGTCCGCAACGGAGAAAACGACGGAATATGCGGCATCGCAGGAAAGAAAGGCTTCTGCATTTTGCGAATATGTAAAACAAAGATCGGCACGAACACTGCGGACACAACTAATATTCTCCGCGTGCTTTCGCAAAGAGGAGTCTCTCCCGTGAGTATTTCTTCCGGTATAGACTGCATATCCTTTACTTTTCCCAAAACCGCTATAATCGGCAGAGAGGATTACATCCGCAGCGAGATATGCGCCTGCATAGAACCAGTAAGCGTGACAAAAGGACCCGACTGCGCACTTATAACAATAGTCGGCGCCGATCCTCAAAGCCGCCTTTCCGATATTTTTTCCGCGCTGAATAAAGAAAATATTGCCGTCATATCGGTTGACGCAGGCTCCGGCGACGGCGGGATAACCATAGGCGTAGATGAAGACAACCTCGATCGCGCAATAAAAGCTCTCTACGCAAAACTTATAAAACGAGGAATGTAAAAATGAAAAACAAACATCTGCTTGCAATGGTGAAGCTGGCAATGCTCGTGGCATTGCTTATGATATTCTGCTTCACTCCGATAGGTTTTCTGAAGATAGGCATAGTTGAAATAACATTCAATATGATACCCGTTGTCATAGGCGCGATAGCTATCGGTCCCGCCGCAGGCGCTTTTCTGGGCGCACTTTTCGGCGCAGCAAGCTTTTGGCAGTGTTTCGGACAAAGCACGTTCGGAACGCTCCTTTTCGGAGTAAATCCGTTCTTTACGGTGCTTATCTGCTTTGTGCCGAGAATCCTCGCCGGACTTATTCCGGGACTTATCTTCCGCGCAATGACAAAGAAAAAGGATAACATCGCCGCATATTTTGTATCTGCGGCTGTTGGCTCTCTTACAAACACTGTTCTTTTTGTCGGCGGATTCTGCCTGCTTTTCAAAGACACCATGCTCGGCATGGCAAGCGATAACGGACTTTCTCCGCTTGCGTTCATAGCAACCGCTTTTCTTCTCAACGCCGCGGTAGAGCTTGTTGCAAACACGGCGATAGTTGCTGCTGTTTCAAAGGCTGTGACAAAAGCCGAAAAATCCAAATCAAAAGAATACACAAAATAAAATGCCGTCACGACTGCCAAGCCTGTAAAACTAAATCCATCATTCAAAAACCGCACCCACGTTAAAGGGTGCGGTTTTGTTTTTTATGTAAACAACTTGGCGGAAGAAGTTTCCGACTCAAATATTCCCATAAATCTTTCAAGATCATTGTATTCAATGCCGTTGCCGTGAAGTACATAAACATCTTTCTCTTCGCTGTAAACGCTTATTGTAACTATACCCGTGTAGTCAACGTTGAGCGACATTATCCTTACATTGTCATGATCATAGAAGGATAATGTGTAGTTTTTGTAATGCACGTCGTCCTTGATTTTGACCGGACCTCCGGGCAATACGGAATCTGCGTCAAGCTTTTTACAAGCTTCAACGGCGCTTTGTATTGTCTTCGGTTTACACAGCCATGAAAAAGTTTCAAAATCGTCGGAAAACGATGAAGGCGTCGTTGTATCATACCCGAGAACATATATTTTTTCAATTGCAGATTCCCCACTCATCACTATATCCCACTTTTCCGAAAAAAGCTTTTTCGCTGTCTTTTCGGCTTTCTTTTTCCCGCATCCGACAAAAGCGAGCAGCGTAAAGAAACACAGTACAAGTGCAAAAATTGCGGAAAATACTTTTTTCATATCAGCCCTCTCTTTCGTCTGTCTTTACAAATTGCTTAAAGCTGTCATAGTCAAGTCCCGTTCCGTTAAGAACATAAACATAGCCGTCACCGCCATAAACTTTAATCGTAACGATTCCGGTATAGTCAACATTCAATTCCATTATGACAACATCGTCGGTATCGTAAAATGTAATATTATAATTCCTTTCGTCAACATACTTAGGTATAAAAACAGAGCCTCCGGCGCTTACGGATTTTATATTGAGTTTTTTACATTCGTCAATAAGCGTTTGTTTGGTTTCAAATCTGCAAAGCCACCCAAATACTTCAACATCTTTTGAAAATGACGACGGAGTCATATAATCATAACCTTTAACGCATATTTTTGCAGGAACCGTCTCGCCGCTTGTTATTTCGCTCCATTTTTCCGAAAAAAGCTTTTTTGCCGTTTTTTCGGTCTCATCCGATTTACATCTAGTTAAAGTAAACAAAGCCAAAAAGCACAACAACGTCGCAGCTGTTCTGAAAAATATCTTTTTCACGGTATTCTCCTTTCCGATAAGCAAATTTTTTCTTCAAAATGATGAAAATCATAAATTCCAATTATATGTACACTTTTCTTTTTTACTATTATATCATATTTTTCCTTTTGTGTCAAGTCTGTAAACCTCTCCCCCACTCATCACTGAAAAAAGCCTCTCACGAGAGGCTTTTTTCTCTTATCAGCTCCGAAACCGTTACAAATTCGTATCCTTTGGAAATAAGGTACGGCAAAAGAATTTTAAGCGCGTCAAGCGTGTGCGCACCGTCGCGTGTGAAATCGTGAAAAAGAATTATGCTCCCGTCGCGCACGTTTTTCTTTACATTAGCAACTATTTCATCGGTCTTGGACATCGCCCAATCGCGTGTATCGACATTCCATAAAACAACGTCGCATCCGCAGGAGCGCGCAAGCTCGACGGTGGATGAAGAATACGAGCCTTCGGGCGGGCGGAAAAGCACAGGCGATTTTCCCGTTATGCTTTTTATCATATCGGAAGCCTCCGTTATTTCGCACTTTTCTTCGCCGTCCTTACATTTTCTCATAGCCTTGTGATGATAGGTATGATTGCCTATTTCATGCCCTTCCGCCGCTTCGCGCATTATAAGATCGGGATAATATTTTGCGTTTTCGCCAACGACAAAAAATGTGGCGCGAACTGAATTTTCAGCAAGAAAATCAAGTATTTCCGCCGTTTTTTTCGGATGAGGACCGTCATCAAAGGTTATGGCAATACGTTTTCCGCAACCGTCGGCTCCGGAGTATATCACATTGCCGGAAGCCTCTGCCTGAATGCACAGCAGCACCGTAAAGACGACCGCCAAAAAAATGCAAAATATTCGTTTGAATAAATTTTTCATAATTATCTATCCGTCTCGCCTGATGAAAACAGCTCGTCGAGCGTTCCGAAACGATAGCCGTCATTTTCAAGCGTTGTAAGAAGATCGTCAAGAATATCGGCGTTTGTTTTTGACGTAGGATGAAGAAGTATCACCGCACCGTTATGAACATTGTCCAGAATCAGTTTCTTTGCCTTCTCCGGCTCGGGCTGACGGTTATTGTCCCAATCGGCATAAGCAAGACTCCAAAGTACCGTTTTATACCCAAGCTCCTGCGCCCATTTGAGATTTTCTTCCGAGAATCTGCCCTCCGGCGGACGATAATATTTTTTCACGGTAACGCCTGTCTGTTCCGACACGGTGCTTTCCAGCTTTTCAAGCTCCGAAGCAAACTCTTCCTTTGAAAGCTTCGTCATATCCTTATGCCGCGCCGTATGATTGCATACAAAATGTCCGTCGCTTTCCATTCTTTTTACAAGCTCGCCGTTGCGCTTTGCAAGATTGTCAAGTATAAAAAACGCGCCCTTTGCGTTATGCTTTGAAAGCGCGTCGAGAATACGCTCCACGTTTCCGTTTTCGTAACCTGCGTCAAAGGTGAGATAAACCACCTTGTCATCGGGATCTTTGCCTATATATGCGCCGTCGTATTTTTCAATGAACGCCATATTGCTTTCGGCTGTCGGGCGAACGTGATCCTTACAACGCTTGCAATACCAGCTGAAAGAATTCCCTGCGCAAACGGCAGATATAACTGAAAAACAGATAAACGCCGCTGCCGCTGTCACGCAAAGAAAAGTTTTTATATTTCTTTTCATAAATATTTTTCTCCTTTCGGTTTTTACCTCCTTAATTTCCGCAGAAAAAAGCGGTTTAATACCTGAAATTTCTTCCTTTACGGCAAAAATCCGCTCCGCTATTGAAAAAATCAAAGCAAAGCTATATAATAAATAAAAAAATCGGTTTCCGAAAGAAGTGATCACATTTGATAAATATAGTTCTCGTTGAGCCGGAGATCCCGCAGAATACGGGAAACATTGCGCGCACCTGTTCCGCGACGGGAGCGTCGCTGCATCTTGTAAAGCCTCTCGGCTTTGAAATAGACGACAGAAAAATGAAGCGCGCCGGACTTGATTATTGGGACGAGCTTGACATTCATTACTACGAAAATCTTGATGAATTTATGGCGATGCACGGAAATGACGAGCTTTGGTATTTTTCAACGAAATCGTCGGGAAATTATTCTGATATTACATACGGCGAGGACGTTTATCTTGTCTTTGGCAAAGAAACGAAAGGCTTGCCGGAAGAGCTGCTTTGCGCCCATCCCGAAAGATGCGTAAGAATTCCCATGCGAGAAAACAAACGCAGTCTCAATCTTTCAAACAGTGTAGCGATCGGAGTTTACGAGGTCTTGCGGCAGAAAAATTTTGCAGGCCTTGTTTCGGACGGTAAACGCATTTCCCGGCTTACGGGAAAAGCAGAATAACCGCAGCGAAAGGAATTCTTTATGGAAATAAAACATAAAAGCATCCGTCGCGAGCCTTGGGCAAGAGTTTTGAAAAGGACACAAGTGTTCTTTTCTGCCGACGACGGAGGCGCCGCATCGCTTCTTCGGTTTGACAAGCTGACTTCATCGCTTATCCGCGACTATGGCGACGGACTTCTCGGCACAGTGGCAGAGGAAGGTGGATATTGGCTTCAGCTCGCCTACGACGGCGACGATTATTGGTACACCGCTTATTTTGATCCGAGCGGAAACTTCCGTCAGGTATATATCGACATAACGGGCGGAAACGATTGCAAAAGCGCAGAAACCGCCTGCTTTGACGATCTCTTCTCCGATATTGTTTATACAGCGGAAGGCAGAATCTATATTTTCGATGAAGATGAGCTTCTTTCGGCGCTTGCCGAAGGTGTTATAAATAAAACCGTATTCGAAAAAGTAAAAAAGCTGACGACGGAAAAGGTCGCCTTCCTGAAAACGGATGGAGAAAAGCTTAAAGCACAGCTTATTTCTCTTTTTGATAAAGCGGTAAATATGCTTTAACTTATTACTTTTATAACAACAGCCGCACCTGAAAGTGCGGCTGTTTGAGTTTTATTGTGATATTATTTCATCTGCAATTTGCTTCAAAACAGGCTGATGAAGATCTGTGTAAACATAATTCATTTTTTCCTTTGCAGCATTTACATTTCCGGATTTATAAAACTTTATTCCGTCGAGAAAACTTATATAAGTATGAAACTCCGAAATGTTTTCTATTTTGTCATAATACATCTGAGCGTTTTCAAAATCAGATTTTTGTAGATAATATAAAGATAACCAAAACATTTTTGTGCTTAAATCTCTATAAAAGTCCTTTGTTTCTTTATATTTTTCTTCATCAATATTATTTATGTGCTTTATAAACTCAGCATCATTATGTTCTGCAAAATAAGCAATAGCAAGTGTTAAGTTATATATTATAATTCCACGCGGATCTCTTTTCCCTTTGGACTTTGAATATGACATTTCTTCATATTCCAGTTGTTTTTCTCCAATAGTTATAACTTTTTTATAGTCTCCTGCCGCAAGCGCCTTTGAGAGCTTTTCCACTCTTCCTCTTTTTATAAAAAGCATGAATGTAAACATAAGTACATACATCAAAATTAAATATATTAGCAGAGAAAGATACAATATTGTGCTGCCTAATTTAGAGGCAAAAGCCAACGTTAGTCCCCAGAATATAATAGTATAAATTATGCCCGAAATTCTTAATTTTGTTGAAACTTTCATAATTGCTCTCCAATAAAAAATTATTTGATACAAAAGCTAAGGCTTTTAAGCGTCAGGTTTTTGCTTTTTACGCAAAGATACCAAAAGAATTATAACTGTGCATACAGCTGCTATCGGCAGCGAGAGAAACGCCGGTTTATTCAGAACGACTACGAATATTATTCCGCAAGCAATGCAAAGAACTATACTTGCTATTCCCCAAATGAGTTTTTTCTTTACTATGGCCACTACAAACGGAATGGCTCCGCATAAGCCACCGATAAAAAATCCTCCGATAATTCCGGTTATAAGTAAAAATGTTCTTTCATCCATAAACGATATGTCCTTTGCTAAAAAAACGTATCGGAAAATATCTCACATGAAATATATTTCAGCTTTGATGTAATTGTCAGCTTTTCCGACTCTGTCATGAGTATAGCACAACCCGGTATTATTTGCAAGAGAAAATCACAAAACAACCGCCGCACCCGAAAGTGCGGCTGTTTGCAATTTCTATCTGCCGCAAATGCACTTTATATGCGCAGCTTCAGCACTTTAAGCAGCATTTACGATTCGTTTGTCTTTTCAAGCAAAATATAGCACGGTTCGCCGTTATAATCAAATTTTATCGATCTGCAATTTTCAATTTGCAGCCCCGAACGCTCGCTTATAACGCTCCATTGTAGTTGAGTCGAATCTTTGTTTGAACCGAATCCCGGTATAGATATAACTTTTGTCCAATGAATTTCATGGTCATTTTCTGATTTCTTTATCATGAAATCAAGTGTTGAATTTTCATATACGGAGGTGCTGAGTCTGCGAAATCTTCTGCCGCTGCCTGACTTTGAGCATTTTATTTTAGTAATTACAACAGAATTATCGTTTATGACAAAATCAACAATCACATCGTCAAAGTCTTCTGAAAAAAGATATTTGTAATTTTCGTATATAGTACTGCCTTCGGATTTCTTATTTTCTTTGTCAATATAGCATCTCAAATCGTCCAATTTGTAATAATTGCCGAAAAAGTCGCTGGGATGCTGTACTTTGAACGCTATGTTTTCTGCTTCCGATATCATTATAAGCAAAAAACACACAACGACAATTACTATAACAAGTGCAGTCCTTTTTTTATTCATGACACATTATTCTCCTTAATTTAGTCTTCATCTGCGCTGAGCGCGTGTTTCTCTTGATCAGCAACTACAACTGCTGCGATGCCCAAAAATGTAGGATACAGAGAAACATAGTAAAGAACATTGTCTAAAATGTCATTCACGAAAACAAAGTGCAAAATCATTCTTGGAATATGAATAAACAATAAGACGGCAAAAATTTTTAGCAAAGCTTTAGCAAAATCCGACCAAGGGATTTTTTTTGTTAAATAATATTTTAACCAATAAAATACAGTTATTAGTTGAATTATCGGGATGAATTTTAGAATTTTTTGTTTATCTATAGTCATAGAAATGTACACTCCTTATATTCTTGGCTAAAAACTTATTTCTTCTCTTTTTTCACCTTTGCAAGAGGGTTCGCGCTTACGGCTTCCTCAAGCGCCTTGTTGCTGACGTGGGTGTATATCTGCGTGGTGTTCAGCTGCTCGTGACCGAGTATTTCTTTCAGCGCAAGCACATCGACCCCGCCGTCGCGATACATAAGCGTAGCCGCTGTGTGACGAAGCTTATGCGTTGAATAATGCTTGTTTTTCAGTCCCGCTTCTCCGAGATATTTATAAACAAGCCATTGTACCGTCTTTACGCTTATCCTCTTGTGCAGACGTGAAAGGAACAGCGCGTTTTTATCCTTTATTTCATTGTTTCCGCCGGCGCGCACAGGAAGATAATCGTTTATCGCGGAACGACAGGCATCGTTAAGATAAACTATTCGTTCTTTATTGCCTTTTCCCACAACACGAAGCGATCTCATTTGCGGATCTATATCCGAAAGATTTATTCCCACAAGCTCGGAAAGTCGCATTCCGCAGTTGAGAAAAAGCGTAAGTATGCAATAATCGCGTTCTTTTGTGTTTGAATTTTCATCGGCATAAACGCTGTCAAGAAGCGATATGCTTTCTTCAAGTGAAAGAAACTTCGGCAACGATTTTTTTATTTTCGGCGATTCTATATCTGCCGCAGGATTTTTATCTATTATTCTTTCAACCGCCGTTATGTATTTGAAATATGCCTTTATTGACGAAAGCTTACGGCTTCGTGCAGGAGCTCCGCAATTTCGTTCCGAAGCAAGATACGCCATAAACTCAAGTATATCAAGCGTTTTTATTTTTTTGGAAAACTCCTCGTCCACACATGATATATCTATCTGTTCAAATTCATCGCTCTGCGTGGAAATTCCGTTCTCTCTCGCTATAAGATACCTGAAAAACAACCGCAGATCAAGATGATATTCGTCAACCGTCTTTTTCGAACGCCCCTGTATTACAAGTTTATAGCGCAAAAATCTTTCTATAAGCGGCGATGTCTCATTTGGATTTCTTTCTGCCATTTTTCGCTTTCCCCCTTTCGTGCGGGATATTGAATTCTACAAGAAAATTATATCACTAAAAAAGAAAAATGTAAACTTTCACCGAAAAAATATTATTTATTATTGAAGAACCGCAAAATAACAGCTATAATATTAAAAAAGACGTTCCGGAAGGATATAAAATGGAAAGTAAAAGCTTTATAAAAAATATAGGCGGCGATGTCTGGAAGCTTATTCAGACACACATAATCATGATGATTTTCGGGCTTATGGTGTATCTTCCCGTAGGAGTGGAAACGCCCACAAAACGCACGCTTACTCTCATATTCAGCATCTGTACAATAATTTTTTATTATTACCTGATAGATTTGTATATGTGGGATGTAGGCGCGAAAGACAGTATATCCGCCAAAGGAAACGGTGAAAATCCGATCCTTGTAAAAGGCTTTGTCACAGGACTTTTCGCCGCTGTTCCCGATTTTGTTTTCGGTTTGCTTTATTTTATTTTCAACTATTTCAGAGAGTACAGCACAGCAATGACATCGCTCAATACCGTGTTTTCAATGCTCTCACAAACATGGGAAGCTATGTTTTTCGGGATAAAGATGGTCATTTTCGGCGGAAATTCGGGCAGATGGTTCTACCTTCTGACGCCGTTTATCGCCGCAGCATTCGCAGGCATTTCGTACTATTGCGGGACAAGAGAATTTACGCTTATTCCGCGTCCCAAAAAGTAACTTCTTCAACATATTTCCCTGTCTCCGCGCATAAAATCAAAGCATAAACGATTTTTACCGGAGGACATATTTTGACAAGATACGGTATTAAAAAATCTGCATTTTTCGCTTCGTGCTTTCTGCTCGTTTCGGCTATTCTTATAGCGGCATCCGCAATATCGGCAAAAATATTCATTTCCGAAGCCGAAAGCGCCGGAGCTTCGGCAAAAAGCTCTGCTCTGCCCGTAATAATAATCGATGCCGGACACGGTGGCAGAGACGGCGGCGCCTCAGCCGACGACGGCACGCTTGAAAAAGATCTTAACCTCGCCGTTTCAAAAAAACTGCAAAGCTTTTTTGAAAGTGCCGGATATACCGTCGTGATGACGCGCACTGAGGATGTGGCTCTCGGCGATGAAAACTCGTCGCACAAAAAGCTCGGCGATCTGAAAGCGCGTACCGAAACGGCAAAAAAATATGAAAACGCAATATTTATAAGCATACATATGAACAAATTTCCCGTTGCTAAGTATTCGGGGCTTACTGTCTATTATTCAAAAAATACGGAAAATTCAAAGACGCTCGCCGCGTCTGTAAAAGATACAGTCCGCAATTATCTTCAGAAAAACAACGAACGCGAAGTAAAGGCTGCCGGCAGCGAAATATACGTTCTTGACAATGCTCCCTGCACGGCAATACTTATAGAATGCGGATTTCTTTCAAATCCCGAAGAATGTGCGCTTCTGAAAACAGATTCATATCAGCAAAAGACAGCGGCGTGTATTTATGCCGCCGCAGTAAACTACATTTGTAAAACGACAAATACGGAGGAAGTCAAATGAAAACACAGAAAACCGTTTATGTATGTTCCGAGTGCGACTATCAGAGCGCAAAGTGGCTCGGTCGCTGTCCGTCCTGCGGAGCGTGGAACACCATGACGGAAGAAACATATCAGTCGCCGGAGCCCGAACCCAAAAAGGGTGCGGGAAAGCAGAATATTCTCGTCCGCACAAGTGAAGAAAGCGAGCCTGTGCTGCTGGGCGACGGCAACATTCCCGAATATATGCGTTCCTCCACCGGCACAAGCGAATTCGACAGAGTTCTCGGCGGAGGGCTTGTCTGCGGCTCGGTAATTCTGCTTTCGGGCGAGCCCGGAATAGGAAAGTCTACTTTACTTTTGCAGATATGCGCCGCAATGTCAAAGGAAAAGACAGTGCTTTATGTTTCGGGAGAAGAATCCGCCGCGCAGATATCAATGCGTGCAAAGCGACTCGGAATAAAAAGCAAAAGCGTCTATCTTCTGACAGAGACGAACGTTGAAAAAATACTTGAAAGCGCAAAAAAGCTTGCCCCCGACATTATAGTTGTTGACTCGATACAGACAATGTACCACACGGAAAGCACAACGATACCCGGCAGCGTCACGCAGATACGCGAATGTGCCGCGATGTTTATAAATACAGCAAAAACCGCAGGCACATCGGTCATTCTTGTAGGTCACGTCACAAAGGAAGGCAGCATAGCGGGTCCAAAAGTGCTCGAACACATGGTTGATACCGTTCTGTATTTTGAGGGCGAGCGACGTCAGAACTGCCGCCTTATCCGTGCGATAAAAAACCGTTTCGGCTCGACAAACGAAATAGGTGTTTTCGAAATGACGGACGAAGGTCTGCGCGAGGTGGACAACCCTTCTGCGATGCTCCTTTCCGACCGCCCGCAGAACGTTTCGGGAAACTGCGCCGTATGCGTTGTGGAAGGAACCCGACCCATAGTTGCCGAGATCCAGGCGCTTGCGACAAACACTGTTTTCCCCGCTCCGAGAAGGACTTCAAACGGTATAGATTACAACCGTGCGGCACTGATACTCGCCGTGCTTGAAAAGCGGCTCGGATTGCGTTTTTCTTCCGTAGACGTTTATCTCAACGTCATCGGCGGAATCAGAATAGATGAAACGGCATCGGACGTAGGCGTTGCGCTTGCGCTCATTTCATCTGTGCGTGACATTCCCGTTCCGGACGAGCTTCTTTGCATAGGCGAGCTCGGACTTTCGGGCGAAATCCGAGCCGTATCGCACATAGAAAGCAGGGTTTCGGAAGCGGCAAGGCTCGGATTTACGAAAATAGTTCTTCCGTCACGCTCGGCAAAATCCGTGCGCAAAGTCCCCGAAAATGTTTCGCTTATCCCCATAAAGAGCATTTTCGACATACTTCCCTTACTGAAATAACCTACTTCTCTTCGACCGTACTTTTCTTCGAGAAGAAAAGTAGGCAAAAGAAGCTTCAGTTATCGGCAATGATATACAGATTTTTTGACAACTGCACAGACAGACATTACAAAAAAGCAAAGGAAACTCCAACTATCGATAATGATATGCAGATTTTTTGATAACTGCACAGACAGATATTACAAAAAACAAAAGAGATTTTGACAAATTGATTTGTGCTGTCCTTTTTAGACTCACCATTTGAGGGCGATGGCGCACGATGTGCGTCGAAGAGTGATTTGTACAAATATTTATTGTTATTGCATAGTGAGCATATTTATTTTTCAAGTGAAGAACTAACTTTTCCCGCCTTATCAAAGGCGGGAAAAATTTTTTATAAAAAACAAAAAATATGTGGAAACAAGTCGGAATATATGATATAATTGTCGCTGTAATATTTTTTCTTACGGGGTGTTTATGAAGACAATAGGCTTTGATAATGACAAATACATTGCGATGCAATCGCAGAATATCCGCGACCGCATCGAATATTTCGGTGGCAAGCTGTATCTTGAATTCGGTGGTAAGCTTTTCGACGATTTCCATGCGGCGCGCGTGCTTCCGGGCTTCCTTCCCGATACAAAGGTAAAAATGCTCCTCAAGCTTAAGGACAGCGCCGAGATAATAATCGTTATCTCCGCAGACGACATTGAAAAGAACAAAATACGCGGCGATCTCGGAATTACATACGATCTTGATGCGCTTCGCCTTATCGATGCGTTCCGCAGCATAGGACTTTATGTTGGTTCGGTAGTCATTTCCCATTTCAAGGGACAGCCCGCCGCGATAAATTTTTCAAAACGTCTCGATGCGCTCGGAATAAAGGTCTACCGTCATTACATAATTCCCGACTATCCGGCAAATATCCCGCTCATCGTTTCCGATGACGGCTACGGAAAAAACGAATACGTCGAAACTACCCGTCCTCTTGTCGTCGTTACCGCGCCGGGTCCCGGAAGCGGCAAAATGGCAACCTGTCTTTCACAGCTTTATCACGAAAGCAAGCGCGGAATTAAATCCGGATATGCAAAATTTGAAACGTTTCCGATATGGAATCTGCCGCTCAGCCATCCTGTAAATCTTGCATATGAAGCAGCAACAGCCGATCTTGACGACGTAAATATGATAGATCCTTTCCATCTCGAAGCCTACGGAGTTTCCACCGTAAACTACAACAGAGATATTGAAATCTTCCCCGTGCTCAACACGATATTTACAAAAATATACGGCTCGTCACCTTACAAAAGTCCGACTGATATGGGCGTGAATATGGCAGGAAACTGCATCTTCGACGACGAGGCGGTAAGAGAAGCCTCCCGTCAGGAGGTTGTCCGCCGTTACTTCAGCGCTCAGTGCGCCGCTCGTCAGGGAATGGGCGGAAAAGATGAAATATACCGTCTTGAGCTTATAATGAGCAAGCTCGGCATAACGCCTGACATCCGCAGTTGCGTAAGCGCAGCAAACGCCAAAGCCGAAGAAACAAATGCGCCCGCCATTGCAATAGAGCTTCCGGACGGAAGCATTGTTACGGGAAAAACCTCCTCCCTGCTCGGCCCTGCTTCGGCAGCGCTTCTGAACGCACTCAAAAAGCTCGCCGGCATAGATGACGATATTCTGCTCATCTCTCCTGCGGTAATAGAGCCTATTCAGAAGCTGAAAACACATAACATGGGAAATACAAATCCCCGTTTGCATATGGACGAGGTTCTCATAGCGCTTGCGATCTGCGCCGTAACGGCTCCCGTTGCCGCAAAAGCGCTTGAGCAGCTTGAAAAGCTCAAATGCACCGAAGCACATTCAACAGTCATCCTTTCAAGGGTTGACGAGAGTGTCTTCAAAAAGCTCGGAGTAAATCTCACCTGCGAGCCTAAATATCAAACCAAAAAGCTTTATCATCCCAAGTAATAAATTTTTATAACCATAAAAGACGGCGCAGGCCATTTTGCCTGCGTCGTCATATTTTTTTCGGAAGCTATCGTCTGCAAAGCCTTTTTGTTGCCGAGCAAAATGAATAAATATCCTCCGGAGATGTAAACGCCGAAAAGCTTATCCTTACAGCGTCGCCTCCCGTACCCAGCACCTTATGGGCGGTAGGCGCACAGTGAAGTCCCGGACGGGTGCATATCCCCTCGTCTGCAAGCTGTGCCGAAAGTGCGGAGCCGCTCATACCTTCAAAATTGAAAAGCAGAACCCCTCCTTCTCTGTCGGGCAGGTATATCTTTACGCCGTCGATATCGGACAGACCTTTCTTCGCAAGAGAAAACATTGCCTTTTCGTGCGAAAGTATTCTGTCGGTTCCGAGCGAGCGCACATATCTTATTCCCTCTCCGAGTCCGACGATGCCGGGAACGTTGACCGTTCCCGCCTCATATGATTCGGGCGCGGTATGCCCCATTGTTATATCCGCCGAAGCAAACCCGCTCCCTCCGAACTCCGACGGAGAAAGCAGAGAAAAGTCAAAATCGTCGCAGAATACGGCAAAACCCGTACCCTGCGGACCGAAAAGTCCCTTATGACCGGGCGCGCACAGGACAGTCACACCGTCGCGCGGAATGTTTATATCATATATTCCGGCGCTCTGCGAAGCGTCAAGAACATATATAAGTCCATGCTTTTTACAAAGCTCTCCTATCCTGCGCACGGGCAACACAACCGAACACACATTCGAAGCGTGAAGTGCTGCAACTATCCTTGTGCGCGATGTTATTTTTGATTCTATCTCCGCTATAAGCTCCTCTTCCGGCAGGAGCGCATTTACCATATCATAGCTTGCGCCCCGAAGAGCGCAAAGCGCAGCTACCGGACGACGGACACTGTTGTGCTCGATATTTGTCGTTATCACGCCGTCGCCGGGGCGCACAAGTCCCGAAAGGACTTTATTTATAGCGTGTGTGGCGTTATAGCAAAATATAACGTTTTCCTGCTTGCCAGTACCAAAAAGCGCACATATTTCACTTCGCGTATCAAACACGGCTTCCGCCGATCTGAGCGCGAGCGGATGCGCGCTTCTGCCCGGATTTCCGCAGTATTCCTTTATGCATTTTGTCATTGCCCGTGCCACCGAAGGCGGCTTTGGATAAGTCGTTGCGGCATTATCAAGATATATCATACAGTTTTCTCCGAATAGCTAAAGCGTTGCGGTACCGGAATACGCTATTCCGTATCTTTTCAGTATCAGCCTGGCAGTGTCAAGATCTCTCTCATCCACCGCCACCCCTGAAGTACATCCACGCTTGTTTTTTTCGGGACTGAGCCTTACAGACCTTGCTCCCACACCGTTTTTTATAAGCAGTCGTGCCGCTTTTGTCGCCGCAGTCGGCGACGGTATTGTAATGACGCGTTTTTCCATAGTTTTCACGCCCTTGTTTTTTATAATAAGAAGAAGATTTTTTCCTCCTCTGTTTTTATAATATGCAGAGCACAGTCAGGCGGCGAATAAAAATGTCAAAGCAGAAAATAATACACTGCCGAAGCAAAAAGAAGCGCAAAAGTGACTCCGAGCGAAAACCAAAAAACAGCCGAAGGAATCCTCAGCCCTTTTTTACCTGTGCTTCCGCATGCTCGGATTATTCTTCCCGCCTCCCGCACAAGCTCGCTTTCATCAGGCATCGGCGCATCCTCCCGTATGAAAAGATATGCTTCCTCGACCGTATCGCTTTCGATATTACGGACGATCACCATATTTTTTTTATAAGCTCTTGTTATCATTTCAACACTTTCTCCCGAATATTTTATATCGGTGAGATTATTTACCCCCAAAATATTTTTTATGCAAAAAACGGCTCTGCATGATAATTTCGGGGTAAAATGAAATTTGCGCGTCCTTTTTTTCAAAAAACTATTGCCTGATTTTCTTTATTGTGTTATAATAATATTCGATAGCCTGAAGGCTTGATTATTTTGTAATGTAATTTTATTTATATATATTTTTTCCCTATGTCAAACCGGTCGGCGGCGGCAAGACAAAAGGAAACTCTATTTTAATATTTCCACTCAAAGACGGAATCGTGAAGAGGACTTTTTCGTTTTTCGGTGGCGGACTTTGACTTTTTTGTCCGGGTTACATAATTATTATTTGAAAGGATCCCGTTTTTTAAGGCGGGCTTTGGTGCGTTATGGCAAAAACAAAACTTAAAAAGCTCAAAATATTTTCGCTCGGCGGACTCGGCGAGATAGCAAAGAACCTTACCGTGCTTGAATACAGCGACAACATTATCGTTATAGACTGCGGTCTCGGCTTTCCCAGCGACGATATGCTCGGAGTTGATCTCGTCGTTCCGGATGTAACTTATCTTGTAAACAACAAAGAAAAAATTAAAGGCGTAATTCTTACTCACGGTCACGAGGACCACATAGGCGGAGTACCTTATCTTCTTCAGAAAATAAACGTGCCGATATTCGGCACAAGACTTACTCTCGGAATTCTCGAAAACAAATTCAAGGAATTCCACTTTGATTTCAAACCCGAAATGCACTGCGTTTCGGCGGGAGAAAAAATAAAGCTCGGTATATTTGAAGCCGAATTCATTCATGTAAATCACTCCATAGCCGGTGCCGTATGCGTCGCTATAAAAACGCCGGTAGGCACTGTCGTTCATTCCGGTGACTTCAAAATAGATGCAACCCCCGTTGACGGTGAAATGACCGATCTTACCCGTCTCGGCGAGATCGGCAAGGAAGGCGTAAAGCTTCTCATGTGTGAATCAACCAACGTTGAACGTCCCGGTTTTACTCCTTCGGAAAAGAAGGTCGGCCAGTCGCTTGTACGTTTCTTCGATGAATATAAGGATAAACGTATAATAATTTCAACGTTTTCATCAAACGTTCATCGCGTTCAGCAGGTGATAGATATCGCTCACAAGCACGGAAGAAAGGTCGCCATAACCGGCAGAAGTATGATAAACGTCGTCGGCGCGGCAGTAGAGCTCGGATATATGAGCTTCCCCGAAGGCGTACTTGTGGATATAGCGGATATCAAAAAATATCCGCCGGAAAAAACGACTATAATATCAACCGGAAGTCAGGGCGAACCGATGTCTGCGCTTTACAGAATGACCTTCGGTATGCATGACAAAATAGAACTCGGCCCTTCCGATCTCGTAATAATCTCGGCTTCCGCAATTCCCGGCAATGAAAAGCTTGTGGGGAACATAATAAACGAGCTTTTCCGCAGAGGAGTTACTGTTCTGAACGATGCAATAGCCGAAGTACATGTTTCCGGCCATGCCTGCGCGGAGGAGATAAAAATCTTCCACGCACTTGTAAAACCGCAGTATTTCGTTCCGATACACGGCGAGGCACGTCATCTTTACCACCACAAAGAGCTTGCCGAACAGATGGGTATGTCGCCCGACAATATTTTCGTTATGGACGTTGGCAGAGTACTTGAAATAGACTCAGCCGGTGCAAGATTTTCAGGCACGGTGCCGAGCGGCATCGTTATGGTGGACGGCAGCGGCGTAGGCGATGTAGGCAACGTCGTTCTCAGCGACAGACGTCATCTTTCACAGGACGGACTTATAGTTGTTTCCGTAGCGATAGATTTTGATATCCGTGATCTTGTTTCCGGACCCGAAGTCGTATCAAGAGGCTTTGTGTACGAAAAAGACTCGGCAGAGCTTATTGAACAGATAAAAGAAGTCGTGCGCGGCTCCGTATATGATGCTCTTGACCACAAGAACTGCGATTTCCCGCAGATAAGAGGAAAGATAAAGGACGATCTTTCAAAATATATTTATCAACAGACAAAACGTCGTCCGATGATACTTCCGATAGTTATGGATATGTAAAAAACGCCCTTCGGGGCGTTTTTTTAATGAAATAATAAGTTTTTCGGATAATCGAGAAGCTTTGTAAACCAATTATTGAAGTTTCTTTTGCGTTCTTTTCTCCTCGAAGAAAAGGACGGTGAATAAGGTGGATTTTTCACGGCGAAAATGCAAGTACATAAATATTTGTTTTTCGGGAGGTACCTGTTTTGAAAAAAATATTCACTTTATGCTATGCACTTTGTCTGTTATTCTGTATTTCGCTCACAATCGGAGCCGCGACTCTTTCACCGGGACTTGACGTAATACGTTCATCCATGAAAATGGTAAAAACAAGCGTCGGAGAAAACTCAATAAGCTTTACAGCAGAAGATTTTGAAAACTTCATCGGTACAAAAGTATCAAAAATCAAAATAACGTCATTGCCGAAAGAAGAAGCCGGAAAGCTTATGCTCGGCGAAAAAGAGGTCGCTGCGGGAGACGAAATAGAAGCAGCGTCGGTTTCGGCATTGCGTTTCGTTCCCGCCGCAAAGGAAGTTTCAACCGGATTTGAATTTTCCGTAGGAGAAAACAGCGAAACGTTTTTATGCTCTGTAAGCACACTTGCTTCTCTCAATTTCGCACCAACAGCCAATAGCGATACACTTTCCGCAGAAAAAGAAATCCCCTGCTTCGGTGCGCTTACCGCTACCGACGGCGAAGGTGACGCCGTGACATATTTTATCACATCCGAGCCCAAACACGGCGAGCTTACCCTTGATAACATCACAGGCAAGTTTGTTTATTCGCCCGACGAAAATTTCAGCGGAAAAGATAAGTTCAAATTTGTCGTAAAAGATTATTTCGGCAATATTTCAAAAGAAGCCGAAATTAAAATAACCGTTTCAAAGGACAGCATAAAATACACCGATATGACGGGAAATGATGCATATACCGCCGCATCCGTGCTTGGCGGAAAAGAAATTCTTCTTGGGGAGACAATCGGCGGCGAGCGTTATTTTTACCCCGAAAAGACTGTATCGCGCGGTGATTTTCTGATTATGGCGATGAGCGCATGCAACCTGCCGTCGTCCGAAAAAGCAGAATCCACCGCATTTATTGACGACAGTGAAATATCCTCATATCAGCGCAGATATGTTACTGCCGCAGTTTCTGACGGAATCATCTTCGGCGTGGACTCGGAAGAAGGCAAACGTTTTGACGGCGCCTCTCCCATAACCGTAAAGCAAGCCGCAACCATTGTTTCAAGAATAATGTCAAAAACTTCGCCCTCCCTTTCGGATTCGCTTCCCGTTGCCGCTTCCTGCGGTGATGAAATAACCGATGAAGGTCTTGCCGCAATGTCATCTCTCGGTTACTTTTCTGGTATGAACTCTGAAGGCACTCTTACCCGTGCCGACGCCGCAAAAATCATTTATCAGATGATGAAATAGGGGGAAAAAGCGCAAAAAATAAAAGCACCCGTTTAGGGTGCTTTTATTTTTGGTGGAGTGACAGATGCGATGTCCGAACTGTTTTTCATGGATTCAATTTCTTCTGAAGTCGGTATGGTGATAGGCGAATCATCGAAAGTAAGAAATACTTCAAAACGATCGTCATAAACAATTATTGCTTTTACAAGCCCGTCAATCAGGCGCTCCTTGTTCTTCTCTATTCTAAGATCGAGCTTGCGGAATTTATCAAGTGTGAAGAGAATAAATTCTTTTGAGATTTTCGGCTTCTTGTCTTCCTCTGCTCTAATATTCGCCGTAAGGCTTTCTTCCTCGCGTTCCAATTCCTCCAGCCTTGAGCGCGTGGTCCGTGTCACAATTCCTTGTTCTATGGCTTTCATAATGTTGTCAATAGAGGATCGTACCTGTTTCAACTGAGCCTCAAGTGCGGGAATCATCTCATTTTCTTCGCTTAAAAGTGCCATTACATCGTCTGCCATGCGATCAATCGTTTTGTCATCACTCAACCATGAAGTGATTTTTTCGAGGATGATATTTTCTGTCCAATCCTTGCGGAGAGCTTTACGATCGCACTCATGGCGCTTTGCACTTGCACATTTGTAATAGCGGTAGATCGCACCGTTGGGCTTGTTTGCACTGTCACCTACAAACATGGAATGACAGGTGCCGCAGAAAAGTTTTGTCGTCAGTAGATACTTTTCCGGAGCCTTTGCCTTGCCGGTTGCGTGTTTGTTCTGCCCCATACGGATTGCCACGCGGTCAAAAATATCTTTGGAAACAATAGCGGGTATCGCATCGGGAACGGCGATATCCTTATAAGCATACTCTCCGATATATCGACGGTTGGAAAAAATACGGGCGAGGGAGTTCTTGTTGAAACGATTACCTCTTGATGTCCGGATGCCTCTGGCATTAAGGTCTTCAATGATTTCGGTAATGGATTCTCCGCCGGCATACCTGCGAAACATTTCAATCACAAGCGGTGCCTGCGCAGGATTGATCTGATAATGCTGTTCCTCATCAATCATATAACCGAAAGGAACTGTTCCGCCGTTGAAACGGCACTTGAGCGCGTTTTCGGTCATGCCGCGGGTTACCTTTTCGGCGAGGTCAGCGGAATAGTATTCCGCCATACCTTCCAACACCGATTCGAGGATAATTCCTTCCGCACCTTCGGAGATTGCTTCGGTGGCGGAAAGAACGCGGACATCATTCTTTTTCAGCATTGCCTTGTACTTTGCCGAATCATAGCGATTGCGGGAGAAGCGGTCGAGCTTCCATACGATCACCACATCAAACGACTTCTTTCCGCTGTCCTTAATCATTCGCTGAAACTCGGGACGATTGTCGGTCTTGGCAGAATAGGCGCGGTCAATATAGGTAGCGACAATATCAATGCCATTCTTTCGGGCAAACGCTGTGTTTTCTCGGATCTGTCCCTCAATCGACTCTTCGCGTTGGTTATCCGAGGAATAGCGTGCATAGATAACGCCTCTCATCATGTGCCTCCTTTCGGTTTTGTCGATAAAGATTATACCATATGAAATTGTATTTGTCAAGTGTAATATCCAATAATATTGTATATGCGTTTTCAACAACACAATATAATTGCATAAAACAAAAAGCTCAATATGATATCAATTCGAGCTTCAATAGAAACGCAGTATGCAAACCCATAGTTGGGCTTACATACTGCTTTTTAAGAAATTATTGATTATCTTGCTTTCATAAAAACACTATGACATAAAAACAATAAAGATGACATTAAAACCTTGCATTTGGCATAATTCGGTGATATACTCAAATTGTCTGTTGGTATAAGTTTACAGACGAGAAAGGTATGGTTTATGTTACCTATAATTGCGGCTATAAATGATGAAAGCGACAGAGATTTTGTCGAGGATATTTATAATAAATACGGCAAGAAAATGTATCTTGTTGCATTTGGCGTCCTGAAGAAAAAAGTGGATGCCGAAGATTGTGTCCATGATGTGATAAAGATAATTATTGATAACATTGAGCGATTTCGCAATGCTGATTATAACCACTTGATAAATCTGATTGTAAAATGTACCCGCAATGATGCAATAAACAAATACAATAAGGAAAAGAAAAAGCGTGAAATCGAAACAGACTTTCATATAAGGCTCGACGCTGATGGATTTTACAAGGACATTGAAATTGAACTTGCTGATAATTCCGAGCATTTTGATAACATTCTGATAAATGAAGAAAATAAAAAAAGGCTTGCTGAACTTATTTCGGGTCTTGATGATATATACCGTGATGTTTTATATCTTAAGTATCAGATGTTTATGTCCAACTTTGAAATTTCGAAATTGCTTTCTGTTTCGGAAAATGTTGTGAATGTCAGACTTTGCAGAGCAAAGAAAATACTGCTTAAGACAAGGAGCGAAGAATTGTATGAACTGCGGAAAAATTGATAAATATGATTATCTGATAGCCATGGCAACATTGGATGCCGGACTTGACGATGCTGGGATGTTTGAAAAGTTGGACGCATCTGAAGTTGTATTAAGCAATTGTACTATAAACAAAATAAATAACTTGATAAAGTCAAGCAGAAAATGTAAGACAAAAGATAACTCGAAAGCAAGAACCGTGCTTTCAAGGGTAGCTGTGATTGCGCTTGTAGTGATGTCGATTGCATTTGCGGCGATGATGAGTGTATCTGCTATCAGGAATGCCATATGGAATACTATTGTTGAATGGTACGATAAGTACATATCAATTGATTACAAGCCGGAGCAACCTGAATCTGTTCCTGCCACAATTGAAGAAATCAGAAAGCCCACTTTATTGCCGCAGGGAGCGGAGGAAGAAATAATTACTAATACGAACGTTGTGTATTTCTCAGAGTATTACTTGGGCGACGAATGTATTATGTCGTTCAAGCAATCGGTATTGGATTCCGAAGAATCATATATTGATGCTGAGCTGGGAACGATGCAGAAAATAAAAATCGGTAACTTTGAAGCAGTAGCACTTATATATCAAAAGAATGATAGTATAAAAATTTTGTGGAATGATGGCGTATACAAATATGATATTACCGGATTTAATCTTGAGCTGCAAACATTGATTTTAGTCTCTCAAAGCGTGTCGAATTTGTCAATTTCGCCAAATTAACGGTGATATCTTGTTGAAATTTAACGAAAATAAAAAAACGCTGGGAAAATTGTAATTTTCCAGCGTTTTTCTTGTTATATAAAACGACAATAAACAAAAAAGAGAGGTATTAATTATGAAAAAAATTGTCAAATTATGCTTACTGGCCTTGACCAGTATTCTTGTGCTGTCTTTGATGACCGTATCTTGCTTTGCAGCGCAACCTCCAACGGTTATGCCACTGTGGGATAACATATTAGACATTGACTTGATTATTGGCTTTGACGGGAACAGCGGAACTGCTACTGCCACCTTAAGCAAGCAGCCCGGTGCAACAAGATCTGAAGGAACTCTTACATTATACAGGCAAGTCGGTGATAACTGGATATATGTTGATTCGGCATATAAAAGCTCCACAAGGGGACTTGCAGTAAACATTGATTTTTATGCCGAAAGCGGAGTGCAGTATAAGGCTGTATTTGAAGGCACGGCATATCGCGGAGATGTTGGAGAAAGCCATACGATAACAAGATATAAGACTTGTCCGTAAAAATCATATCTAGATTGTTTTCTTCGACAATTTGTGATTTCGTTTTACACAAATGAGTATACAAAAACAAGTAATGGCGCCTCCCCAATATTCAACAACAAAAAGACATTAAATTTTAGGAAGGACTAAAAAATGAAGAAAATATTTACAAAACTATTATCTGTTTTTATATGCGCGCTTATGATAGCTTATCTTTTGCCGACGTCAGTATATGCTTCGGCTATAAACAGGATTTCAAAACCGACTGTACAGGAACAAGGGCAAAGTGTGGATGGAGATGCAGAACCATACGCTATCGGTGAAGATATTTCGTTACGTAATGAAAATACTAAGTATATTCGGATGTCGGACGGTTCATATCATGTTGCAATGTACGAAACTGCCGTCCATTATCTTAACGAAGATGGAGATTGGGATGAAATTGACAATACGCTTGTATCTTCTTCGTCAAATGATACAGATGATTTCGCCGGTGTTTCAAACTTAAAGGGCAAGTGGTCTGTAAAGTTTGCAAACAACAGTAGCTCGTCAAAGCTCGTAGCAATAAAAGATTCAGAATACAAGCTCAGTTTTCATCTTGTTAATGCAAATAAAAGCAAAGCGGCTACCGTTATTCAACCGGACCTTTCGGAAAACGACGAATCGTCTGTGCTTGAACGCATATTGATTGTCAAAAAAGGCATTTCAAGAGTTAAATATTCAGACATTCTTGATGGAGTAGACATTGAGTATGTGATGGTTGGAAATTCTATAAAGGAAAACATTATAGTAAAAAACAAGTCCGGTAATTATCAATATGTTTTTGATATGAAGCTTAATAAGCTTACTGCAGAACTTATCGATGAGAAGTCTATCGTTATTAAAGACGAAAAAAGCGGAGATGTCGTGTACACGATGACGGCTCCGTATATGGTTGATGCAAACGGAGAATATTCAAGTAATGTTTCGTATAGACTTGAAAAAGTAAAGAATAAAGAATATCGTGTAACCGTTCTTGCTGATGAAACATGGATGAATGAAGAATCTCGAGCATTTCCAGTTACCATAGATCCTCCGATAAGCGCAGGTGGATTCGATACACAGAATGTTGATGACGCACATGTTAAGAGCGGAAGTCCTGATCAAACATTTAACAGAGAAGGATATCTTTATGCCGGATATGACAGTAATGCCGGCGCGGGTAAAAACAGAATATTTTGGCGTCTTAACACTCCGCCTTCGATTCCTTCGAACAGTGTAATTGTAGATGCCAAACTTTCATTGGGGCAGTTGAGCAATAACGGATACTCGGCTGTTGCAAGTGCTAATTTTTTAACGCTTGCACTGAGAAAGGTCGTCGAAGAGTGGAACGCAGAAACGATAACATGGAGCAATATGCCAGATGTTGAAGATACGATATACGATTATCAGAACACAAACGCAACACTTAACGGGCAGTACCTTACATGGGATGTTACAGCCATCGCAAAAGCGTGGCATTCAGGAGAAGAAAACAACGGCGTTGCAATCTATCCGGATGTTGAATACGATGGTCAAGGTAACGGTAAGTGGGCAAATGCAAGATTTATTTCCTGTAACATGCCAAGCAATCAAAGTCTTGCGCCAATTTTCACATTGACATATCGCAACACTACAGGACTTGAAGATTACTATACGTATCAGACACAGTCTATTGGCAGAGCAGGCGTCGGATATATAAGCGATTACACTTCCCAACTTACACTTGTAAATACTGATATCGTTAAAAGCAGTACGATCTTATCATTTAACATAAATCATATTTATAACGATGGTCATACCGGGTCATTCTATACCGGAATTACTGCCACGGGTGCTTCCACGGAGTCTCCTGCAAATTATGGAAATATGAAGCTGGGCTACGGATGGAAATTGAATATCCAAGAAACCGTATATTCTGTTACTTTCCAAGTTCCAAAAACATCGTCAAAAGAGTCATATTCGGTAACATACCTTGTCTATAACGATGGTGATGGAACAGAACACTACTTTTGGGGAGACCAAGATCAAAACCCAAACCTCTTTGTTGATGAAGATGGGCTTGGGTTGGAAATATCAAAGTCGAATAACACGTATGTAATGAAAGATGCCAAGGATAATGTTAAAACCTTTGTCAATGGGCTTCTTTATAAAGTATCGGATGCGAATGGCAATACAATAAAAATAGTTTATAATACTTCGAATGGTCAGCCCACAACAGGCGCCAATCGAATAGTTCGGGTTGTCAGGTATAACAGCGGATATCAGACAGAGAGTTCTGCTGAGACAATAGCGACATTTACATATGATTCATACGGCAATTTGACTTCTATAAAAGATTCTATAGACAGATCAACCGACTTTACATATGTCGGCAATTTGCTTACCGCTGTTCAGTACCCGGATTCTCAAACAATTCAGTATGGATATCAATACAAGACTGTAAACAGTCAACAGATTGCATTTTTGAGCACGGCGTATGATGCGGAGTCCAAATATGGCATTCAATATACGCGCGGAAGTAACTGGAACCCTTATGCAGTTACATATGTGAAAGAGTATTATAGCAATGGGACAATTGTTCAGTATGGTCAAGAGTTCTCGGTAACCAATACGTTTGGTGAGAAGACGGAATATCGTTATTCTGGGCCAGACAGTATAAATGGAAATGCAGATGACATTATAGTAACATACCTTTTTGATTTCAATGGTCGTTCTGCAAATGTTTATACGACGGATGTCACATATAATACTGTCTATGGTGCAAGCACAGTAACTTATACGCCAAATGCTTCAGAGGGAACAAGCCTGTTTAAACAGCGAAACAGAATATCTTCGCTTGGAAGCATCGGCGTCGCACCAAGAAACTATATAGCCGATGGCAGTATAGAGTTTACCGGAACTACGCTTTACATGGGCGGAAGTCAAGGCACATACTGGTCATCATTCGGAAGCACCTCGAGTATTTCTGCTTCGATTACATCATTAAAGCCAAGAACGGGAAATTATTCTATTAAGTTAACATCAACATCTGCAAGCTCCGACGAAGCAGGATATACATACAACACCGGTAATATGACTTTAAAAGCGGGACAGACATATACTTTTTCTGCGCATGTTAATCTGGAATCTTTTTCCGGATTATCGTCGGGAGGTGTATATCTGAAAGCCGCATCCGTGTCGGAAACATTCGTCGGCAATAAAGTAAAAACTGATCTTACAACAGATTTGATAGAGAACAACTGGCAAAGGCTGAGCGTTACTTTTACGCCTACCGTTAACGGAGTGTTCAATTTAAGTTGTTGTGTAGTAAACGCAACGGGAACTGCATATTTTGATGACTTCCAGTTGGAAGAGACTTCTGCACCGTCTTCATACAATATGATTTCGAACGGTGCAATGAGAACAGAACAAGCATGGTATACAGGAACAAATGCCAATTCGGAATTTGCCGCGGCGTTCATTGAAGATATCATATACAATTCTATCAGTATATCAGGCAAAATGACTTCACCGTCGTATTCTTTCCAGGATATAAATGTCGGAAAATCTTCTAACACAACATTTATTTTATCCGGATGGGCATATGCGAAATCCGTTACATTGGAGGATACACATAAATTTAATGCCGAGCCTGTAAGGTTCAGCCTGAGCGCATGTATTGAATATTCGGATGGAGTTCTTGAAGACCATTTCATAAATTTCAATCCGGATATAATGTCTGAATGGCAATATACATCAGGCGTAATTGTGCCGAAAAGAGCCAATCAGACAATCAATAAAATCACAGTATACCTTAACTATGGTTTTAATGCAAATAATGCATTTTTCCGCGATATAGCTCTTGTTGAAGAAGAAGTACAGACATATAGCTATGATGATAACGGAAACTTGATAGCAGCAACTCAAACCGACAATTCAACAATAACATCAAGTTACGAAAACAATAACATTACATCTATAAGCCAAAACAATAAAAATTACGAGTACACTTACAAAACGACAGGAAACAAGCATCTGCTTGACACTGTAAAAAATGCTGGTGTCACAATGAAGTTCACCTATGACAGTGCAGGAAATGTCACAGGAACAACTATTTCAGGCATTAGTTATGACAAGACATTGATTTCATCAACAAGTTATACGAATAACGGCAATGCCATAAGCAGCTCTACTGACGCGAGTGGTATAACAAAGAGTTATTTGTATAATGATCGCGGATTGCTTGTCGGAGAAACAGATGCAAACGGCGTGACAATGCGCTATGATTACCACGCCGGGAATGACCGTCAGACTGTTGCTTACATTTCCGGGCTTGTGTCAGCAAGCTATAATTATCTCAATGGTGCACTTGATAATATTATCCGCGGAGGATACATAGCCGGAGATTCTGAAAAGAAGAATCAGATATATACATTCAACCGCGATAACTTTGGTAATGTTACAAGTGTAAAAGTAGGAAACTATACGCTCGTTACTTACACATATGGCTCGAAGAACGGACATCTTACACGCACAACATATGGCAACGGAACTTACATAGACAATGTATATGATAAGCTCGATCGTGTTGTGGAAATTAAGGTGAACGGTGAGACAAAATATAAGTATACATATGCGGGAAATGGCGATTTGTACAGTATTGAAGACATTGACAGTGACATAAAATTCTGCTATAATTATGACAGTCTCGACAGATTGATATCAAGCTATCAGCTGATAGGTTCCAACATAACTCTTCTTACTCAATATGATTATGACAACGAAAACCGTGTGTCCGTTTATCATTGCGGTATCGAGGGAGCTGCAGGCGGAACTCTCGGGCACACCTATAGTTATACATATAATTCAAATGACGGAAATCTGTCAAAAATCAGCGTAACAGGCAACAATATTTACGGCGACAATCTTGTCTATACTTATGATAATCTGAAGCGGCTTTCCAAGAAGAGCATGACCGGTCAGTATCGTACGCTCGCTCAGGAATATGGGTATCGTAACATTTCTTCCACGAGAACAACCCTTCAGATTCAGGATTTGACATGGACTTTGCAAGGCACGACGACACTTGCATATTCATACACTTACGATGCGATTGGTAACATCACAGAAATAAGAAAAGACGGCTCGCTTGTTGCTTCATACACATATGATAGCCAAAGTCAACTTAAAAGCGAAACTCTGTACGATCAGGATCTGTTCTACACTTACAATTATGACAGCTACGGAAATATTCGCAGTGTATACAAGCGTCAGTACAGCACGAATGCCCTGATCAACTATGAATCCTACGACTATAACGATTCGTCATGGCTTGACAAGCTGACGTCATACAACGGAACAAACATAACATATGACAATATCGGAAACCCATTGTCATATTACAATGGCGGAAGTTATAGCTTTACATGGACTTCGGGAAGAAAACTTCAGACCTCATCCCACAACGGTGTAAACTCATTTTACGCATACAATGCTGACGGGCAACGAATAAAGAAAATCTGCAGCGGAACAATATATAACTATTATTATTCGGACGGAGCGCTCGTGCGCCAGACCGGAGGAGGAAACACAATCGACTTCCTATATGATGAAAACGGAAGTGTTTACTCCATAGTATATAATGGCACGCAGTATTATCTTGTAAAGAATCTGCAAGGCGATGTAACGCAGATACGCAGCGTCTACGGAACCGTTCTGGTAGAATACGCATATGACGCGTGGGGCAATGTGCTTGATATAAGCGGCACGTACGCATCGACGCTTGGTCAGAACAACCCCATACGCTATCGCGGATATTATTACGATTCAGAGACGAGCCTCTATTATCTCAACAGCCGTTATTATGACCCTGCTATGAGAAGGTTCATAAATGCGGATGCTGCTATTGGACAGATCGGAAATGTTCAAGGCACAAATATGTTTTCTTATTGTTTCAATAACCCTGTGAACATGTCTGACCCGACTGGTAATTGGCCTAAGTTGAGCGCAATTTTTGCAGTAGTCGCAGTTGCTGCTGTTGCAGTAGCTGCCGTTGCTGCTGCGGTTGTTACTTGCGGAGTGGCTGCACCAGCAATGATCGTTGCAGGCGGAGGAATTATTGGTGGTATTTCTACTGGAACAGTTGCAACGGCCGCCGCTATTGGAAGCGCTGCGTTAACCGTAGCAAAAGTAGCAGCAGTAGCTAGTGCAGTAAGTTATGCCACAGAAAAAGCGGTAGAAAAAACGGTAAAACGAGATAATTCAGTATATGTATTAAAAGATGATACTGGAACAGTTCAATATGTAGGACGCACCAATAATGTAGATAGACGAAAAGCTGCGCATAGTGCTAATCCTGCTCGTGCCGGGCTAGAGATGGAAGTAATTGCTTCAGGATTGAATCTGTTAGAATCAAGAGCACTGGAACAAGCAGGAATGGCGTACTACCATACAATAAACACTTCAAATAAAATGAACAATCAAATTAACAGTGTATCACCAAAATATTGGGGTGCGTTTAAAGAGCTGGCTTTGGGTACTTTGAAATATGGATGGAATCAAATGTCTAACGAGATTTTGTATTGGACCGGAAATTAATTTGGAGGTAATATAAATGGGAACATGGGGATTTGAGCTGTATCAGAATGATACATCACTAGATGTTAAAGATGAATTTGAAGAATTATACAATGCCGGAAAAACAGCTGCAGATATCACCGACAAATTGATAAATGATTACAAAAGCATCACTGGCAACATTGATGAGGAACCGATATTTTGGTTTGCATTGGCAGATACACAATGGAATCTAGGCGTGCTCCTACCTGTTGTTAAAGAAAAGGCTCTTTACTGGATTTGCAAAGTCAATGATATGTTTAATTGCCAAGCAATAAATATGCCTGAAAAAGCTAAGATAAAGAAGACGCTAGATGGTTTGCGAGCAAAACTGCTCTCTCCCCAACCTCCAATAAAAAAAGCAGTAAAAAAAAGGATATACAGATGTCAATGGAGTTTCGGAGATGTCTTTGCTTATCAATTGGAAAGCGACTTGGCGAAAGAAAAAGGTCTTTATGGCAGATATTTTTTAATTCAAAAGATCGATGAAAGCGTATGGTATCCAGGACATATTGTGCCGATTGTATATGTAAAAATAACCAGAGACACCAAACTTCCATCAAACGTGGATGAATATAATCAATTGGAATATGTTCAGACGTGGTTCACAAAGTACGAGGAACGGTTCTTCCCAATCGATATGAGCCGGCCACAAGAAGATATTTCTGAAAAGGCCAAGATAAATTACCAAGTTGATGAGTATGGCTTTTTACCACAGTACAGGATTAAATTGCTCAATACTTCTAAAAAGGTCATCCCTAAAAAATTGATCTATGTAGGTAACTTTGCAAATGCTATTTGTCCACAGAAAGAATTTATTCCTCATTCAAAAGAAAATATTGTGACTGTGCCATGGAAGCAATTCGATGAAACATTTGAAACAAAAATGATTAAGCGGTACTGTGGACATAATCTTAGGGAACTTAGCATTTACAAAGATAATAGCATTTAGACAGTTATAATCTCTATTCTAATGGCACGCAGTATTATCTTGTAAAGAATCTGCAAGGCGATGTAACGCAGATACGCAGCGTCTACGGAACCGTTCTGGTAGAATACGCATATGACGCGTGGGGCAATGTGCTTGATATAAGCGGCACGTACGCATCGACGCTTGGTCAGAACAACCCCATACGCTATCGCGGATATTATTACGATTCAGAGACGAGCCTCTATTATCTCAACAGCCGATATTATGACCCTGCGAATCGTCGGTGGATCAGTACGGAGCCTAATGTCGATTACGGAAAATTTGATGAAGGTGCTGGACTTATTGGATACAATGTTTATGCTTACTGCGCCAATAATCCTGTAAACAGTTTCGATCCAGACGGAGAAGCTGTTGCAAACATCGTTGGCGGAGTAATCGGTGGTGTTGCTGGGGCTGCGTTAGGCTATCTGCTTGCTGATACTCTCGGATTAACAGGTTGGAAAAAATGGGCTTTGGTTTCTGCCGCCACAGTCGGAGGGGCAGCACTTGGCGCATTTCTTGGTCCATATGTGGCGAAGCTTGCTAAGTCTATTGGTTCAACAGTAAAAACGGCAGTAAAAACATTGGCTAAAGGTGAACTGTGTTTTGTTGCAGGTACACGAATATTAACTGAAAACGGCCATATTCCCATTGAGGACATTAAGGCTGGAGATTATGTGTATGCAGAAAATCCAGAAACAGGCGAAAAAGGGCTTAAGCGAGTTGAGCAAACCTTTACAAATGAAATAAATGAGTTAATTAATGTCACTGTTAATAGCGAGGAAATTCATACGACTCCCGGTCATCCATTTTATGTTGTAAGCAAAGGCTGGATCGGTGCAGAAGCACTAGAGATAGGTGACCAACTTGTTATTTATGAGGGAAAACATGTAGTTGTTGAAAAAGTAAAACACGAATCATTAAATAAACCTGTAACTGTATATAACTTTGAAGTTGAAGATTTTCATACATACTATGTCGGAGAAAATTCTATACTCGTTCACAACAAAGGCTGTGGACTCAATAAGCTTAATAATTCCTACATAAAGAAAATTCTTAAACTAGATGCTCATTCTATAAAACAAGAGTATTTAGGGAAAACAGCGAAAATTTCACTATACGATTTGGCCGTTGATAAGAAAACCGGAATTATTTACATTATAGACAAAGTAGGTAAAATTGTTATGGATACAAATTACAAAACTAAATAGGGAGGAAATAATCTGTGAGTAATCACTGTACAATTTATGCAGAGATGCACATGATTTTTGATAATGATTTTGATGTGTACTCGATCACAAAACATTTAGGAATTGCCCCAACAGAATGTAAATCGCGTAATGAAACACGAATGTCGCCTTTGACAAATAAGCCTATTGAGGGTTTTTGGACGCTAAAAACAGAAGAAAAAGAAGAAAGAGACTTGGGGGTTGTACTGAATGAGTTAATGGGAAACATATCTGCTAAATTACCAGATATCAAAAAAATCTGTGATGAAAACGGTGGAACAGTTGTTTTCGATATCATCCCATTTTTTGATAGCAATAGTAAACCTGCATTGTATTTCGAAAGAGATTTTCTTGATATTGTAAACTATTTGAATGCTACCATTCAAATAGATTTATATATAAGGTGAATCTGTGTAAATCATCAAAGGGCTTCAGAAAACTCCTGTCAACAAGCACCGCGGTATCAAAATGGCGATTGCTTGCTGGCGAATACCACTAGGAAAATTCCCGAAATCTTTCGGTTGTCGAGTGTTTGCAAGTCATAAAAGGTTTCGGGAATTTCTAATTGCAATAGGTATAATCTTAATGGCACGCAGTATTATCTTGTAAAGAATCTGCAAGGCGATGTAACGCAGATACGCAGCGTCTACGGAACCGTTCTGGTAGAATACGCATATGACGCGTGGGGCAATGTGCTTGATATAAGCGGTACATATGCATCGACGCTGGGTCAGAATAACCCCATACGCTGGACACTGTTTGGTAGGAGATTGTGATGAAATTTGAATATGATAAAAATAAGACACAGCGTATTATAAATCATGAAGATGTAATGCTTAAAACATATTCTAAGATTATTAGTACATATTCATCATTGTTTAAACAATATGATTGCTCTCTTGAAGTTAGACTTTTTTGGATTGATTTTTCTACCAAGAAACGTTCTGACCGTCGTTTGCCGTTTCATATTGGTTATGCATGTTATGTATGTTGTGAAGTTCAGAGAGACGGCAAAGAAGTACAAGTAAAAAGTGTTGATGGCGAAGCAGATTATTATTCATTATCAGCTACATGGATGGTGTCGTCAATAGAACGGAGTTTTTTAAAAGCAAAAGTATCACTATATTCAGACACCGATGACACAGAAAACGACATGAAAGAATTGTTTCGGTTGTTATCCAATAGTTAATAAAGTGTGATATATGTATCACGATGTCATCCGTTATAGAGCTTGTAATACTATACCAGCAAGCAACGCCTTTTGTGATCAAAATATCGAGATAAGTTCAAGCTATAAAATGTTATGGAAGCACTCTTGTAAAGAATCCGCAAGGCGATGTAACGCAGATATGCATATTACACAATTCAAATGTTTAGAGCGCAAATATATATTTACAAAATAAAATTTGTGAATAAAAAAGACAAAGCCGCTGTCATTAGACAGCGGCTTTGCTGATTGTATTCAATAATACACCTATTTAGAGTGCTCTCCCCACAACTTTACCGCAGCAGAACACGCTGTCATGCTCGGAAATGCGTATGGGCTTATACTTTTCGTTATGCGAGATCAGACAACCGTCCCCGCGCTCCTTGATGAAGACATCGCCGTTGACAACGAAGATCCCGATCTCGCCGACATCGACGGAGTCGCATTTTTCAACAAACACCTTGTCTCCGTCATGGTAGGTCGGCTCCATGCTGTCGCCGCCAACAGAAATCACGAAGTCCGCCTTCTCCGCTTCCTTGGATTCTGGAACAAGAATCTCCTCGGCAAGCTCGCTGTCAAGGATATTGCCCGTGCCTGCCGAAGCCGGAAGCGTGTAATAATCCATTCTCAGCATACGGCACTTGGCTTTCCTGCCGGTCGCAGATACTCGCCTGTACTCGCTGTCGATCAGATAATCCACAATTTCTTTACCGTGTTCGTCAAGGACACGGTATTTTTTTATCGTCTCCCATTCGGCAGCCGTCGGGCGTTCCGACATCGAGCGGCAACCGATCATCTCGTCTGCTGACACATCAAGAAGGTCACAGAGCTTCGCCAGTTTGTCACAGTCGGGGCGACCGATTCCTTTTTCCCAATTGTATATCACCCTGCCGGAGCTTTCGCCGAGCGCATCGGCAATCTCCTGCTGCGTCATGCCGCGAATACCTCTGTATTTTTTAATCTGTTCGCCTATTACGCTCATGCAGAATTCCTCCGAATTTTATTACGCATACAGTATACCGCATCTCATTGTAGTTGTCAAGAACAAATACAATTATTTTGTGTGTGGCCATTGACAACACAATATTTTTGTAGTATAATATCAAATACACAACGAGAAAGGAGAACAATATGGCGGGTAAGCGAAAAAACTTCTTTTACAGCCCAACAGAACAGGTATTCACGACATTCGATTTTCAAGCAGGTTAAAGCCGCGCCACAATTTCGGCTCGGCGCTTAACATCAGACGGCAGAGCCGACCGGATTTGCGAGATTTCACGAGAAAATGCGAGATTTTGAGAGATTCCGAAAAAAGTCGTTTGTGTCACTTTTTCGGAGTCATGGCACTGAAATTCGCTTTCTATACCACAATTCACGGAAAAGGCAGGCTTTTAGGCACTTTTTGTGCGACCGAGGAATGTCACTGATATTATCTCGGCTGATAATGAAAAGGGGGATGTAGCTCTTAAAAATGCGAATTTGTGTACATAAAGGCTTGCCAAACAAGCGTAGGCAAGCAGGAAGGTTTTGATATTTCAATGTAAGGGAGGACACTGATTTGAACATGAAAAAGTTTTGGAAGCGATTACAGGCCATACTGAATGACAACAGAAGCGGCTTTTTCAGTGCAGAAGATTACGATCAGTGGGCAGAAAATCACAGGAAAGAGCTTGAAGAAAGAGAAAAAGCCGAAGCCGAAAGGCAACGGAGGGAGGAAGAACTCCTCGCGACATGGTTTTTTCGGGAAGAATATCTGAACGCCGGTTGGTTTAAGCGGCTGCTACTGACAATTGAATTTCTGATCCGAGATAAACACGGCGAGGGGCATATCCCGCAGATTCCCGATAAAGTCCGAATGGAGATTGCCCGCTGTCTGCTGCCGGATATTATTGCATTTTTCGAATCCGAGAAAGGACAAAAAGAGTTTGAGGAGTGGAAAACCAAACGGGTAAAAAGTAATATACTAAGTAATGAAAACGAAGTTAATAATATAAATATGCGTGATGCATGATTTTTGCGATACATATTGAACAAAGGAGAGTTTTGTGGTATAATGACGAAAAACATCTATAAAGGAATGAAACTAAGTATGGGCGCAAAAAACGGAATTATTAGCACGGCACTTTTATCTCTTTTGTTTGAAAAAAACAGAAAAGACAATTTGGATTTAATTCGTCCGTTTGTAGAGTGTGCAATATGTGAAAAATATTCCATCGGTGACAAAATCAATTTTGAAACTGTAGGCATGTATTTAGAGGCGGAATTTGGATTCGAGAATGTTGTTGACTCTGTAGTCGAATCTATTTTGGAAAGGCTAAGCAAAGACAAATTTGTTTCCATAGCTCATCACAACTTTTATTATCAAAACAAACTTGATGAGAAATATGATAAATTTATAGCAAAGAAAGAACGAGCAAAGCGATTACTAGACCAAATAACGGTGAATCTTCGCAGTGTCTTTGCCTCCGATGGGCTTCAATCATTGACAGACGAAGAAATACACAATATATTATATAGTTATTTCGAAGAGTATGGACTAAATATATTCAATAAGAAAGCTTCCATAATACACTCAAAAAACAACAATCCATATCTTTTTTCTTTAGCAAACTATATAATCAGAGAGGAAAAGAAAAACTCTACCGAATTCCTTGACATCGTTCAATTGTATAAGGGAGTTTTACTTTCATCAGTAATATATATTCAACCCGAAAATTCAGATCTATATTATGCCCGTTTTAAAAATACGACTGTATATCTTGATGCGCCCATAGTTTTACGCATATTGGGTCTATGCTCTGACGTTGATAATCGGAGAGGCAAGCAATTATACGATTTATTAAAAGGGAAAGTTGCTTTTAAGATTTTTGAGCACAGTTTTAATGAACTGTGTGGAATCCTGTTGGCTTATCGAAAAAGCAAGAATGATTTGTGCAGATGCCCAAATACATTGGAGTATTTTGACAAAAGCAAAGCCAGCATCACTGATATCACAAATTATTATATCGCATTACCGCAAACATTATCCAAATTGGGAATAGCCATAGAAGATGGCTCCAAGTATGTCATTGATGCTACACAAAACGAGTATCTTGATTTACAAAGCAAACTAAAAAATGTTATATCATTTTATGAAACTCATGATTCTGCCCTTAGATATGATACCGACTCGCTATTTCTTATAGACCTTATAAGGGGAAAGAGAGTTGTTACTGCTATCGAAAATTGCGGGGCAATATTTGTTTCCATGAACAAAACTCTCACAATTGTTGCATTTGAATGGAAGAATAATGAGATGAATTCTGTTCCTTTGGCAATTAGTGATACGGATATTTCTGTAATCATGTGGTTAAAGGAATATAAATCAAGGAAAGACTTTCCCAAAGATTTCATCGTTGCTAATGCATTTGGAACGCTTGAGACAATTTCTGATTCTTTTGTGAATCAGCTAATTGAAAAAGCAGATCGCATGGAAAAGACAGGAATCTTATCTTCGGTGGATGTTTCACTTGTTTTAGAAAATATATTTATTCAAAAAAAACTTATCGAAGCCTCAAAAGGAAACATTGATAAGGTTACTGAAGCAGATATTATCGAAGTGCGTGATGAATATAAAGCCGAATATGCAAAAGAACTTGGTTTAGATAATGAAAAGTTAGCTGCCGAAAAAGAAAAGGCAGAACTGAAAATTGAAGAAATGGAGCAAGAAAGAGATAAAAACTATACCGCTATGCTTTCCATTATTAATAAGCAAGCTCACGACTATGCCAAATTATCAACGTTGTGGATATCAATATGCAAGTGGACAGCAATAATAATTTGTTTATGTATTTTTGCTACAATAACAATTATAGAGTATATTTGGACGGGGTTTGAAAGTGGTTGGTTAATTGCGGCCAGTGCTATATCCGGATTATTCGGATTTTATGGAATGATTGATGCAATCGTTCCTGCATTTAGGCTCATTGAAAAGCAAAAACAAAAACTCGTATCTCGTAAATATACTTTAAAGTTCTCAGAACTTCTAAGAGAGTATGAAGAAGAGGCAAAAAAATAAACCAATATTAGTGTGACAATAAAATCTATTAACAATGTGTCACCCACGTCTGATGCTCATAGTAAAAAACAAATCCGAACCAATTTCGATTTACGAAATAGTTCGGATTTGTTTCGTTTGGTGGACCCGAGGAGAATCGAACTCCTGTCCGAAAAACGATCCGCAGGGCTTTCTCCGAGCGCATTTTGTCATTTGAGATTCCCTTAGCACAGCGCCGGCAAACAGGCTCTGTGCTTCGGTAGCTTTTTAATGCGTGACGACGTCAAAAGCTAAAAAGCCGTTCACGTTCATCGCTGTGTCATGCCCAAACCGAAGCCGCGATACTCATCGGCAGGACACCCGCGCACTTAGGCAGCGAGAGCTACTTTATTAGAGTTAGCGTTTAATTTTAAGTTTGCACAGTTTTAAGGAGCTTGTGCGGCTCCGCTCGCTTACCCCGTTTCATGTTCCCCGTCGAAACCTTTACGGGCCCTTATTTATTTTCTCATCTGCCGCTCATAGCGGTCGATGTCGCGCGCTTCCGCCTTTTTTGCTTCCGCCTCGCGCTTATCATAAAGCTTTTTACCCTTGCAAAGACCGATCTCAACCTTTACATATCTTCCGGCAAAATAAAGAGAAAGCGGAACGAGAGTCAGTCCCTCCTGCCCTATTTTCGAAAGCAACTTTATAATTTCTTTTTTATGCATTAAAAGCTTTCTGTCACGAACGGGATCGCGGTTAAAGATGTTTCCTTTTTCATACGGGCTTATATGCACGCCCGTCATAAAAAGCTCGCCTTTTTCAATATAGCAGTACGAATCTTTAAGATTTACCGCGCCCGCGCGCAGACTTTTCACTTCCGTGCCGAGAAGCTCGATTCCGGCTTCATAGCTGTCAAGGACAAAATAGTCGTGACGGGCTTTTTTGTTCTGTGCTATTATTTTATGTGCATAATTTTCAGCCGCCATAAACGATTTTCCCCTTTCTTCAATGCTTAGTTATTTTATCACAATCAATATCCCGTGTCAACTCTCACTGCACGACAAATTTTGCGGTATTTTTCAGCTGCGGTTTTTGTTTTTCGGATTTATCTGTGAGAACAGCGCACGGAAAAACGTATCTATTTTGTCGTCAATTGTCGATGTCTTTTCATTCTGCAACGGTCTTTCTTCCTGCTTTTTCTGCGCCCTGTCGGCGGAAGAAGTCATTTCTTCCGTCAGCTTTTTTATCTGCTCACAATAGTCCTCCGCCGCTGTACTGTACATTTTCTTTATTTTGCCTTCGGTAGCGCCGGCTTTTGCATTGGCTTCGCTTATTATATTTTCAGCTTTGAGCTTTGCCTGTGAAATCAATTCTTCCGCTTTGCTCTCAGCAGATGAAATAATGTCCTTTGCTTCTTCTCCCGCCATGCATATCATCTCTTCGGTTTTTGTGCGGATCTTCTCCACTACCTCACCTGTAAGCACGTCTTCGTTTTCACGATTTTCGTATTCCGCTATTCGTGACGCCATTCCGGCAAGCGAAGCTTTAAGCTCTTCTTCGCGCTTTTCTGCGGCGTAAAGCCGACAGGCAAGCTCGTCAAGCATTTGCGCAAGCTCTTTTTCGCGCTCGCAGGCAGAGTCTTTGTCTTTCTTTGCTTCAAGCGCAACATTCTCCGATGAATACGCCTCGCACGCAAGCTCGTCAAGCATACGAGAGAGCTCCTCCGTGCGCTGCTTTGCGTCGGAAACCGCCCTGCGCTGATTTTCCGCTTCGGCTTTAAGCTCATCTTCCCTGCGCGCAAAATCAAGGCTTATTTTTTCTATATATTTGTTTACGTCCTTTTTGGAATATCCGCCCAGCGCGCTTTTAAGCATAACCATTTTTTCGTCGCTCATAAAAATCCTCCGCAAAAGCTGTTTTTCGTCTAATTATAACACCTTCCCGCCGCTTTTGTAAACAAAAACATCAAAATTGTTAAAAACTCTTTACACAAAATTGCTTTTAGGGTATAATCAAAGCCGTTAAAACACTTCTCAGGGAGGATTTTTTGATTATGAAGAAAAAAATCATACGCGCAATGTTTACAGGAGACAGCATAACGGATTGCGAAAGAGCCCGCCCCGTCGGAGACGGAGTAGGCGCGCTCGGAAACAGCTACGTCGGCAATCTTTTCTGTATGACATGGGCTGAAAAGCCGGACTGCAAAATTCGCTTTATGAATTCCGCAACGTCTGGCGACACAAGCCGTCAGCTTCTCGCCCGTTTTGACGATGAAGTTCTTGCATACGATCCCGACTACCTTTTCATTATGATAGGCGTAAACGATGCGTGGCGCATTGCCGAGCTTCCCGTAAACACAGAGGTTCACATATCATCTGAAGAAACGGCTTCAAATATGGAAAAGATGATTCTCAAGGCCAGAGAAAAAGGCGCAGAGCCGATAATAATCTCGCCGTTCTTCATGGATCTTGATAAAAAAGAATTTATGCGTTATCACGTCGATAAGATAAACGGTCTTTACAAAAAGCTCGCTGAAAAATATTCCGTAGGATATATAGACGTCCAGAGCGCGATAGACAATTGGATATCGAAAGCAAGCTCCTATATCCTCTCAAAAGACCGCGTTCATCCTAAGGCTATCGGCGTAAGTCTCATAGCAAGAACAATATTTGAACATCCCGTTTTCCGCAAGGTAATAGATCAATGATAAAATCCGTTTTCGGAACGGAGGAGCTTTGGTCTGTTCTCAAAGAAAGTTCTTCTCCCATTCTGCTCTACGGCACGGGCGACGGCGCGGACAAGATCCTTTCCGTAATGGAGCGAAAAGGCATAAAAGCAAGCGGCTTTTTTGCCTCCGACGGTTTTGTCAGGGACAGATATTTTCATGACTCACACGTCATGTCGTTTTCCGAAGCGGAAGAAAAATACGGTGATTTTACCGTACTTGTGGCGTTCGGATCGTCCCGCCCCGAAGTAATTGAAAATGTAAAGCATATAGCTTCGCGGCACAGACTGTTCATTCCGGACGTTCCCGTTTGCGGAGAAAATCTTTTTGACGCGGACTTTTACCTTTCAAATCTCGACAGGATCGACAAAGCCCGTAAGCTCCTCTGCGACGGGCGTTCCGTCGATGTGTACGACGACATCATAAAATTCAAGCTTTCTGGAAAACCCGAATATCTTTATTTTAGCGAATGTCCGGAGGAAGAAACCTTTTCTCTGCTCTCCGGCGGATACAGCGCCTATGTCGATCTCGGAGCATACATCGGCGACACCGTAAAAAAAGCGCTTTCGCTATGCCCTTCGATAAAAAAGGTCTGTGCCTTTGAACCCGCAAACAAGCCTTTTGAAAAGCTTTCACAATATTGCGCGTCCGTACCATGTGTGGATTTTACTCTTGTAAAGGCATGTGCGTGGGATAAAACCGAAAGCCTTGAGATATCCGACGGCGGAGGCAGAGGATCGCATATTTCATCTTCGGCGTCGCTTTCCGGTGCCAAAACCAAAACCGTAGTATGCGCATCACCGGACGATGCGTGCAATTTTTACGGCGAAAAGCTGCTTATAAAATACGATGTTGAAGGAGCTGAGGAAAAAGCACTTTGCGGCTCGGCTTCGCTTATAAAAAACAACGACACCGAGCTTGCGGTGTCGTTGTATCACAGAAGTGAAGATATATTTTCTCTTATCCTGCTTGCACACAAACTTATGCCCGAGCGAAAACTCTGTCTCAGGCGGCTGTCCGGTTTTCCCGCATGGGACATAAACCTTTTTGTAAGCAAAAAATAATATCAGAGCGAGGAAACTATAACGGTTGCGTTTCCTTTGAGCGTCACATTTCCCGAGGCGGCAGCTACAAAAACGCTTCCGCCTTTTTTTGTGCTTATTTTTTCTCCGGCGCAGATTATTTCACATTCGCCGTCCGTTATCATCAGATGAAGAAAGCTTTCTTCCCCCGCGTAAACAGTCTTTTCTCCGTCGAGGGCGATCGCGCGAACCTCAAAATATTTGCAGGAGGCTATCACATCACCCGTCTTTTCGACTTTTACAGCTTCGGGATCAAAACGTTCTATAACGTCAAGAGCGGGTTCTATATGAAGCTGACGAAGCGAGCCGTCCGGCTGGCGGCGATTATAGTCATAAACACGGTATGTTATGTTGGAGTTCTGCTGTATTTCGGCTATAAGAATTCCGGCGCCTATCGCATGAACAAGTCCCGACGGGATAAAATACGTTTCGCCCGATTTTACCTCTACATAATTCATAAGACTTTCAAGCGTGCCGGCGGCTATGGCTGTTTTCAGCTCGTCTCTCGTGTATTTTCTTTTCAGACCGTAGATAAGCTTTGCGCCGGGCTTTGCGTCAACTATATACCACATCTCCGTCTTTCCCATGTCATCTGTATGAGAAAGCGCATATTCATCATCGGGATGCACCTGTATGGAAAGATCGGCTTCAGCGTCTATCAGCTTTATAAGCAACGGGAAGCGATCTCCTTTCTGTTTTGTTCCGAGTGCCTGCGGATTTTCACGCACAAATTCCGAAAGAAGCCTGCCCGTATATTTTCCGCTTATAATTTCATTATCGCCGTCACCGCGACAGGTAAGCTCCCATGCTTCGGCTATTTTTTCTCCATTTTCGCCCATTCCGTAATCTCTTGAAAGGCGTTCTCCTCCCCAGATTATATGCTTTGTAACGGGCTTCAGCTCAAACATCATAATTTTATTCCTCCGCTGTGATTTTTACAAGAAACATAATATCACAGCACGGAATTTTTTTCAATACTTTTCACAGCTTTCGGATATAGTCTGCTATCTTCTCCGCATCGTCGCAACTTATAAGAAAAATATATCTTCCGCGCGAAAGCACAACGGCGCCCGACTTTTTTCTTGCGCGACGGTTTACAACAGCAAGCATTTCCGGCTTGTGCGATACATCGCAAAGCTCTATAACGTCTATTTCCCCATCCGAAAAGTTTTGGAACAGAAATACCGCGCAGCTTTTTACGTTTTCAAACGCGGTTATGTTTCCTCCCTCCGAAAACATTCTTGCAACAAGCTCGTCGGAAAGCTCTCTTTCGCACTTCTCTCCGCGCGCATAGACAGCACCCATTCCCGAAAGCGAAAATGTATCTGTTATCATATTAAGCTTGCGCAAAGCAGAGCCATCCTGCGCAGAGCCACACCCGACAAAGACTGTCATGACAAATAACGCCAAAGCAAAACAAACTGTCTTTTTCATAAATATCCCTCCGGAATAAGGATATTTATCACATTATCAAAAAATTCCCCGCCAAGCGTGGAATTTTTTATTTCGGTTTTATATCGGCATAAAAATAATATCGGCAGTCAACCACACATAAAAACCGGCTCGGAAAGAAAAACTAAAAAATAAAAAGGACAAGAAAATGTCACAGATAAGAACCGATCTCGCCGCAGAGCTTTACGGCGAAAAGCTGAAATCATACGCAGAGGAAAATCGCGGAAAGCCCGACGGTATAAAAGAAACCGAAAAAGATGCGGGAGACGGCATAACCGTAAGTGAAATAGAAATAGAAAACGAGCATGGGGCAAGCCTGCTCGGAAAACCCGTAGGCAAATATATAACCGTATCATTCCCCACTGCGCGCGACATGGACTTTGCAATGCTGAAAAACACAGCTGATGCCGTCGCGAAGGAAATAAGATTGCTCCTTTGCGAGCTTTCGGAAAAGCCGGAAAGCCTTCTCTTCTGCGGACTCGGAAACAGACTTCTTTCGGCGGACGCTGTCGGTCCCGCCGCATTTGACCGCGTTATTGCCACAAGACATCTGAAGCTGTCAAACCCCGAAGTTTTTGATAAGGCTTCTCTTTTTGACGTCAGTTCCGTTTCTCCCGGCGTAACCGCACAAACAGGAATAGAAGCCTGCAATATAATCAAATCGGTAATCGCATCGGAAAAGCCCGATCTTGTAATAGTAGCCGACGCCCTCGCGGCAAAAAGCAAGGAAAGGCTCGCCCGAACCGTTCAGATAAGCAATACGGGAATTTCTCCCGGCAGCGGAATCGGCGGATCGCACAAAGAAATCAGCCTTGACACGGTAGGCGTTCCCGTATTTTCGATAGGCACGCCGACGGTCATTGCAACTTCCGTTCTTTCGGGGGACGAAAACGAAAAAGGCGATACGTTTTTCGTTTCTCCGAAAGAAATAGACATAATAGCAAAAAACTTGGGTACGCTTATCGGCTGTGCCGTAAATCGTGCGTTTCAGCCCGCAATTTCATATGAAGAAATGCTCTTTCTGTAATAAAACGGGACTTGCCGCAGTATATATTGTTATGAAAACAAATACACAAAGCGAGGTTTTGAAAGATGAACGATCTTCCCGTAGCAGAAAGCGAACAGATGATACCTTATATAAAAGAACGCAAAAAATCCGGTGTGTCACGAATAATTTTCCTTTTCGCCATAATAGGCATAGTCGCCGCGATATGTATAACACTGCTTAAATCGTCGGGAGGAAACCTTTCCGGCCTGTTTGGATTTTTGGGCGGAAAAGAAAGCTCTACCACCACCGCAGACAAAGAAACTACCACCTCGCCCTCAGAAAAAGAAGATATTTACGATTACGATATATCAACCCTTCCCGAAGGCAAAAAAGCCATCATTCCTGCCGATCTTTCCGCAGAAAAACAGGGCAAACGCTACACATCGGATATAGACGTTTCCGTAAGCGATACCTCGGCAGCGCTTGCAAAAACTCCGACGGGCAAAACCTCCGTTCTTATAATCTGCACACATCCGTATGAAAGCTATTGCAATGAAAAACTGCTATGCTACGGAGATGATTTTTCAGCCGTAGGCGGAGAAAATACGGTGGACGCACTTGCACGCGAGCTTACGGTGTCCCTGCTCGGATTCGGGATAGGTGCGGAATATGTCGATCTCGGAATAACTTCGGCAAAAAATTCTTATTCAAAAGCAAAAATAAAAATTGAAGACTATCTGAAAAAACATCCGGACATAGTTTATGTAATAGATCTTCATCGCGGAATAGAAGCGGACAGCGACGGAAATCTGCTCTCTCCCATAACCGAAAAAGACGGTGACATCTACGCTCAGATGAGCTTTTCCGTCGGTACCGAAAATAAGTCCGCGTCAAAATCGCTCCCTTCGGTAAACACTTTATACGAAAAAATATCAGAACGTTTTCCTTCGCTTCTTATGCCCACGCAGATAAGCGAAGCTACATTAAATCAACAGCTTTCTCCTACCGTGATAACGCTTGACATCGGCACCTGCGCAAACACCTATTCATCGGCTGAAAACACTGCTGAATTCTTTGCGTTTATCTTTGCCGAAGCCGTAAAAGACTAACATAAAACCCGCACCTGAAAACAGGTGCGGGTTTTTGTATTTTATATTATTTTATTTTTCTGCTGAAAGTCTGCCCCGTAGCATATCGATCGCTTCCTGTACCGTAAGAGCATTGCGCTTTTATAAAATAGCATATCTTTCCGTCGTCATCGGCGGCTAAATATTCGTCATTTACAGTCCATGTTCCGTCTCTTTGTCCTACGGCTTTATCTATTTCCTTTACCAGCTTTTCGCGGCAGGAAGAAATTCTTTCCGCATTGAACTTTTCCGAATCGTATCTGCCTCTGTTTCTTGCCGTAAACCATTCAACATTGCCGTATTCGTCAACCGATACAAATATTTCATCATCGGTTTTATAACCGTCTATATACTTTGAATAGTGATATTTGTATTCCGGACCTGTCCACTCGGAATAATCATTTTCGGGCTCGTCGGGATCGCTCCTGTATTCGTTAAGCGAATAACCAAGAACCTTTTCCACATAATTGTCTGCTATATCACGCGCTTTTTCGGCTGAATCCAGCGGCTCTGTACCTGTAAGCGAATGATTTATATATCCGCAGATTTCATTTGTATTGTAATAAAATCTGTATTCTATATCGCCGCTTTCATCCTGATATGTGTCAACTGCGCCGTATTTGTCTTTCGGCTTTCCGAAAAATGTATTTGCGTTATTTTTTGTCCTGACATATGTCAGCTCCGTTTTTATTCCGTCAAGCTCGCATGTTTTAACCTTTTCTTTTGAATTATCATAATATGCAGCTTTTGCAGTACGCACTCCCACATACGAACCTATTCCGGACGTAAGCACACCAACCGCTATAACCGAAAGGACTATTGCGGCTATCAATTTAATTGTTTTTTTCTTCATAATATGTATTCCTTTCTGAATTTTAATTTAAGCCTTTATATAAGTGTTAAAATAATGCATTCGGGTGCATCTTTTTGAAAAAATTTATAAAATGTTCAAATTTTTTATCGAACCTTGCAAAAACAAACAAAAACCGCACCCAATGGGTGCGGTTTTCGGTTTTATTCTTCCATACTGTTTTTTATTTTATCCAAAAGCTCGAAAAGCGTTTTCTGTTCTTCCTCCGTCAGCACCGAAAGAAGCTTACGGTCAAAGCTGTCAAGCTCACGGCATACTCCCTGCTGAATTTTTTCGCCTTCTTCGGTAAGCACAAGCTTTTTCAGCCGCGCGTCGCTTTCAACATTTTCCCTGCGGACAAAGCCCTTTTCTTCAAGTCTTGTTATAACCTTTGATGATGTGGCTCTCCTTATTGAAAATTCTCTTTCAACATCGCGCTGATAAATATCCCTGTCGCGGTTGGCATAAAGATAACCGAGCAGCCATCCGCCCGTGCCGGTGATATTTTTTGAACGCGTAAGCGCCACCGATTTATCAAGGTTTCGCCTCATAAGGTTGGATATTATTCGTATTTCCCTGCCGAAATGACATTCCTGAGATTCGTTCATAATCTCCGCCTCACATTATCTTAAAGCCCACATCGATAAGTCCGAGCACAAAGCGGAACATATCGCGGGAGGACTGAAATATCTTTTTTGTGTAATTGACAACGAAGTGGAAAGACATTATTTTGTCTTCTTTTGAATACCAAACGATTTTTTCATTTGTTCTTACAATAGCGTTTTCCATAAAAGTCCTCCTTTTTGTTTGACGTTTAACATTATATAATAGCGACAGCAATTTGTCAAGTAATAAATATAATAAAAAAGTAAATAAAGAGCAAACAAAAAAGCATCCGGTGAGAAGATGCTTTGATTTGTATTCAGTTCATTGCGTTGAGCATACGGGTATATCTGCTCTTCTTTCTTGCCGCGTTGTTCTTTGCAAGAATACCGTGAGCAACTGCCTGGTCAACGTTTTTAACTGCGACCTTGTAAGCATCAGCTGCAACTGCCTTGTCTCCGCTTTCAACCGCTGCAAAGAACTTCTTTATATTAGTCTTAAGAGCAGATTTATACATCTTGTTCTTAAGCGTTTTCTTTTCGATAACGAGAATACGCTTCTTTGCCGATTTAATGTTTGCCATATGTTCACCTCCTTAAAATACTTCGATTTCCGTCGGTTTCCGCATGAGAGGGTGCTTCTTCCGCACGTAAATCAATACTTACCAAATAATAATATCACCAATATTATAAAATATCAAGAGTTTTTTGCAAAATATCCGCATTTATTTTGATTTTTCTTTTCTCAGCGGAAGTTTGGGTTCGTCGCCGTTTATCATTCTGCCTATCGACGAAGCATATATCACCGCTATTACAAGCGATATCACAACCGGAATAAACGTTTGGAATATTTTATTTATAAGAAATATTCTCGTTGCTTCCTCCGTAAATTCCCACAGGCGCGCTCTGCCCACGATTATCGGGAACAATGCCGCAAACGAAAGCGATCCGAGCGCAAGATATCCGCTCATATAATACATCAGAAAAGCGATTATAAAAGCCGCAAGCGCCATCAAGGGGTTCATAACTATCGCCGCCCCTATATAAACCGCACAACCGGCTCCGCCTTTGAATTTAAGCCAAACGGGAAAAGCATGCCCAATAAGGCACACAAGCGTGCAAAGGCAGGCATATCCGTCGCCCGGCATAAGCAAAAGTCCCATAAGCGCACAGAGAAATCCCTTTACACCGTCAAGCGCGGCAACTCCGAACGCAACTCCCGCGCCGGCTTTTTTGTATATTCCCATAGTGTCGGGAAAGGCGTCGTATTTTTTTGCGAATATCGCCGTAAAGTTCACGCTTCCGATAAGATATGAAAGAACCGCGCATACAATCATTCCTATTATATACGCTGTGCAGCTGTTCATCATACCGAAAACACCCGATGCTATCAGCTTTTCCATACTCAATCCTTATCCTCGTCCGAGCGCTCGCGGATAATGAATCTTATCGGCGTACCCTCGAATCCGAAAACCTCACGCAGCTTATTTTCTATATATCTCTGATACGAGAAATGGAACAGCTCTGCGTCATTGCAGAAAATCACGAATGTGGGCGGCTTTGTCGATACCTGAGTCATATAATATATCTTCAGGCGCTTGCCCTTGTCCGTAGGCGGCTGGACACGCGATATCGCGTCGCTGAGAACATCATTGAGCATTCCTGTGGAGATTCTCATTGCGTTCTTTTCGGCAACAAAATTTATCTTTTCAAACAGCTTTTCGGTTCTCTGTCCCGTCATTGCGGAAATAAACATAAGCGGAGCATATGTCATATACGAAAGTGCGGTATAGATATCCTCAGTAAATTTCTTTACGGTGCCGTTGTCCTTTTCTATCTTGTCCCACTTGTTTACAACTATTATAGACCCTTTTCCGCCCTCGTGAGCAAGTCCGGCGATTTTTTCGTCCTGCTCCGTGATTCCTTCGGAGGCGTCGATCATTATAAGGCAGACGTCTGCCCTTTCAACTGCGGAATGAGCGCGCAGAACACTGAATTTTTCGATTTTATCCGTTACCTTACTCTGACGACGTATACCCGCTGTATCAATAAAGGTATACTTCCCGTAAGCGTTTTCGACTCTTGAGTCTATCGCATCACGCGTAGTTCCGGCAATATCGGAAACTATCATTCTGTCCTCGCCTAAGATTCTGTTTACAAGCGAGCTTTTTCCTGCGTTAGGCTTTCCTATTACAGCTACCTTTATAGTGTCGTCATCCGGCTCTTCGGGTTCGTCCGCAACGGGAGAAAGCTCAAGAATCCTGTCAAGCAGATCGCCCGTTCCCGTGCCGTGAAGCGACGAGAGCGCAATGGGATCCCCATCAAAACCAAGCTCGTAAAATTCGTAATATTCCATCGGCAGCGCGCCTATTGAGTCCACCTTGTTTACGGCAACTATAACGGGTTTGCCGCTTTTCATAAGCATCGTGCCGATATCCCTGTCGTCGGCAGTGACGCCCGCTCTGACGTCGCAAAGAAAAACGATAACGTCTGCTGTTTCAATGGCTATCTGTGCCTGCTCACGCATCTTGACCTTTATCGTCTCTCCGGAGGTCGGCTCAAAGCCGCCGGTATCTATCATCATAATGGGCTTGCCGTTCCATTCGGTATCGTAATATATTCTGTCACGCGTAACGCCGGGAATGTCTTCAACAATGGAAACTCTTTCTCCGGCTATTTTGTTGAAAAGCGTGCTTTTTCCTACGTTCGGTCTGCCCACTATTGCAACTGTGGTTTTAGCCATATATTCCTCCTTATTTTATATTTCCTATAACTCTTTCAAGAATTTCGTACCCGTCGTCCGGACAAGTGGTTATATGCACTCCGAGCTTTTCCGAAAGCTCGTCTATGCTCATTCCGCACAGGAAAAGATCTCCTCCGTGACGAAGCATATGCTCGGATATAAGCAGTCTGTTTCCCAGCGGCTTGCCGCTTACCTGTTCGCAGAGATCTTTCCCCGTTACAAGTCCCGCAACGGTTACACTTTCGCCGAAAAAGTGATTTATTGTCTTATAAACGTGAATTATTATCTGCGGAAATTTTTTCATCGTTTCGTCTGCGAGAAAACGTATAAGCCCGTATGCCGCAACGCCCGTCGCCATCGATATTTCTGCCGCCGGCGGATTTTCATCGCAAAATTCAAGCGCTTCAAGATATTCTTCTCTTGTGGATGTTATCATTCCGACGCCGTTGTCTATCTGCGTGTAATCGCCGTAATATTCACCGGAATGAAGCTCTCTCCCCGCGCGGATATAAAGCTCGTCTCCGCAATAAAAAATCTTTTCTCCGCGTTTTTTCTCGCACTCTGCGGCAAAGCTTTCAACCTGATCGATCACTGCGCCCGCCTCTTCGGGCGAAAACAACTTGAGCGGATAAAGCCCCTCCCTGTGACACGTGAGTCCCGACGGCACTATCGACGCGCTGTGGATATGGGGATATTCAGCAAGCTCGCGCATACTTCGGTCAAGCTCGGCACCGTCGTTTATGCCCTTGCAAAGCACTATCTGACAATTCATATTTATTCCGCCGTCATCAAGCGTTTTAAGATAGGAAAGCACCTTCCCCGCGTTTTTGTTGCGAAGCATCTTCACCCTCAGCTCGGGATTCATTGTATGAACCGAAATGTTCACGGGCGACATTTTCATATCTATTATTCGCTTTATATCCTTTTCGCCCAGATTTGTAAGCGTTATATAGTTTCCCTGCAAAAAAGAAAGTCGGGAATCGTCATCCTTGAAGTATATGCTTTCTCTCATTCCGCAAGGGTTCTGGTCTATAAAGCAAAATATGCAGTTGTTTGCACAGCGCCTTTTCTCGTCCATAAGATAGGTGGCAAAATCAAGGCCTATATCGTCGTACTCGCCCTTTTTTATCTTTACGGAAAACTCCTCCTCGCCGCGACGCAGCGTAAGAGTAAGATTCTTTTCGCACATATAAAAACGATAGTCAAGCACGTCCGTAATAGTCTTGCCGCCTATGCTCACGAGTCTGTCGCCTGCGGCTATTCCCGCTTTTTCGGCGGGAGAACCTTTTTCAACGCCCGTTATTTCAACCATAAAAAATCCTCAATAAAACAATTTCGGCAGGTATGAAGCTTCATACCTGCCCCGATTGCAATCAGTCGTCTGTTTTAATAACTTCCTTGCCGTTGTATGTTCCGCATGCCTTGCATACTCTGTGTGCAAGATTATATTCACCGCATTTGGGGCATTTTGTCATGCCGGGAAGATCGAGTTTCCAGACGCTGGAACGTCTTTTGTCTCTTCTTGCCTTAGAGACTTTTTTCTTCGGTACTGCCATGTCTAATGACCTCCTATATTATTTTTCTTATCTGTTGCCTTGCGTATTTACTTATCAAGAAGCGTTTTGAGTATTGCAAGTCTCGGGTCTCCCTCAGACTTTTTGCAACCGCAATCGCCTTCATTCAAGTTTTTTCCGCATCGCGGACAAAGACCGCGACAATCCTCTCGGCAGAGGATTTTCGACGGCATTTCAAGGAGCATCTCCTCGAAAAGCGGCGCCGTTATATCGAGTTTCGTATCTTCCGGAAAAATGTAATCGTCGTTATCCTTTGAGACATCTCCGGTAGCGACACATTTTTCAAAAGAGAGAGAAAGCTCGGAATTTGCCGTTTCTGCACATCTGGCGCACGGAGCCGAGAATTTAATAAGGGCATTTTCCCTTAAAACCATATACCCCGACATATTCACAACCTCTCCCGAAATGCTTACGGGAGCGACCTCCGTGATATCGGGGAACAATGTTTTTATCTCCTCGATATCGGCGGTTTCAAGCGGAAGCTCAAACGTTATCTTCTTCGTTTCGCCGCATAAAATCGGCTTAAGATCCAAATACATCTCTGCACCACCTGCTTAAATGTTGCGCCATAATTCAGCACCTTATATTATATAGTCCGAAAAGTATTTTGTCAATAATTATTTTCATTATTTTCGGATATTTCCGTTTTTCTGCGGGAATATCCGAGCCAAGTCGTCATTTAACCACAATATTGAAAATTTTGTTCTTTACATATATCTCTTTTACTATCTGCTTTCCGGCGATTGCATTCGCTATTTTTTCGCTGGACTTTGCGAGCGCTTCCACCGTTGCCTGGTCTGCGTCGGCAGGTGCCTGAACCGTGTCTCTGAGCTTACCGCAGATCTGAACCGCGACCGTAACCGTATCGTCCTTAGTCTTTGATTCTTCATATTCGGGCCACGGAGCAAGCGAGCAGAGTCCCTTGCCTCCGAGTCTTTCCCAAAGCTCCTCGCATATATGCGGAGCAAACGGGCAAAGTAAACGAACGAAAATTCCAAGCTCATCCGTCGTGAGGCTGCCGTTTTCGTAAATATCGTTTGTCAGCGACATCATAGATGCAATCGCCGTATTGAACTTCATCTGTTCGATATCCGAAGAAACCTTTTTCACGGTCTTGTGGAATGAGGATTCAAGCTTTTCCGTCGTACCCTTGCCTTTTGTCATAAAGAGCATTCCCCAAACTCTTTCAATAAAACGCTTGCAGCCCCTTACGCTCGATTCCGACCACGGAGCCGCGCTTGTATAGTCGCCCATAAAGAGTACGTAAGTACGGAGAACATCCGCGCCGTATTCGTCTACAACGTCGTTGGGATCGACTACATTGCCCTTTGACTTTGACATCTTTTCTCCGTCCGGTCCGAGGATAAGTCCCTGCGCGGTTCTCTTGGCATAAGGCTCGTCGCAAGGCACAACTCCTATATCGTAAAGGAACTTATGCCAGAAGCGTGAATATATCATATGGCGGGTAACGTGTTCCATTCCGCCGTTGTACCAATCTACGGGCATCCAATATTTCAGCTTGTCGGGATCGGCAAGCATATTTTCGTTGTGCGGATCGATGTAACGAAGGAAATACCACGATGAGCCCGCCCACTGCGGCATCGTATCGGTCTCTCTCTTTGCATCACCACCGCATTTGGGACACTTGCAGTTTACGAAGCTTTCTATCTTTGCAAGCGGACTTTCGCCGTTCTGTCCGGGTTCGAAATTCTGCATATCGGGCAGACGGAGCGGAAGCTCTTCGTAAGGTACGGGTACCATTCCGCAGTGCGGGCAGTGAACTATCGGAATAGGCTCGCCCCAATATCTCTGACGGT